>ERZ1023261.21-NODE-21-length-98363-cov-8.022480_pt1 | contig 98363 bp, 94 predicted proteins | sample MGYA00521234_ERZ1023261 | MGnify/ENA primary metagenome ERZ1023261 (study PRJEB32759, sample SAMN07749871) | skin metagenome | biome: transportation; feature: city; material: polyester macromolecule | host: Homo sapiens | place: Hong Kong:TC line | collected...
GAAGGGGGTCCCTTTTGCACGCCGATAGGGGGTCCTTTTTGGACGCCGATTGACACATCCGCAGCAACCGAGGTTGTCGATGCTCTGAGCCACGAAGCGGCGGAGCTAGAGGCATTTCACTCCAACTACGCGATGAAGGCCCGCACAGGGGCTGCGTACGGGGTCGCGGACGCGCACTTAGAACAGGCGCTGATGGACTTGCGCCTGTTGCTGAGCGAAAGCGAAGAAGAGGCTTGGCAAGCAGCACAAGATAGGTGGCGTGAGTACCGCACGGCGCTCGAAGTCTGCGCTGCGCTAGAGTTTGAAGGCGGCACTCACGCCTCACTCGCTCAGATGATGGCGGGACTGAGCGAAACCGAGCGCCGCACTTTGGAAATACGCGCTCAGATAGAAGAGCGCTCTTCCTGCTGACAAACGTGTATGATGAGCCGTCGGGGCCGCAGAAAGGGCATGCGCCGCTCTCGTGGTGCCACAGGTAAGAAAGAAGCTCTTGGTCGGGGCGACAGGATTCGAACCTGCGACCCCCACACCCCCAGTGTGATGCGCTACCAGGCTGCGCTACGCCCCGACCGAGCGGCGGCCATTACGCGTGGGCGCGCGGGGATGCAAGCGAATGTGTGGCGGTACCGTCCGAGCGGAGCGGAAGGCGAGCCATGCCGCTCTGCCCGCCCGCACGATGCCTGTCCTTAGCCGCCGATCAGGTTGCGCCAGTGCTGGCCGTCCCAGGCGTCGATTCTCATCGCCGAGGGCGCGTGCGCGCGCAGCGCGCGGCCGAATGCCTTTTGGTGGTCGGCCTGGCCATGCGCGGCCAGCGCCTCGGGCGACGACCAGCGCTCGGCAACGCGGACGAGATCGGGGTCGGCGGCATCGAAGGCGAAACTATATTCCTCGCAGCCGTCCTCGGTCAGCACGGTCGCGACATGATCGGCGAGGAGCTTCGCGGCCTTCGCGCCCTCACCCTCGCCCAGCTTGATCGTACCCATCACCAGGATCGTCATCGGCTTGTCCTCTCCGGTTCGGCGCGTGTCCGCCGCCCTTCGCAAACGGGCATATCGGTGCGCGCCGGTTGCGCCAACCCCCGCCTGATGGTAGCGGCCGAGACTTCCTGCGCGTGGGGCTTCCTCACGCGCACCCCCGGTTTTGCATGGAAACGATGCTCATCTCCCCAGCTTACGCGCAGGCAGCCGGCGGCGCCGCATCCGCGAACGGCGCGCTCGGCGGCATTCTCGGCCTGGCGCCCCTGTTCCTTATCTTCATCGTCTTCTACTTCTTGATGATCCGGCCGCAGCAGGCGCGGGTGCGCAAGCTGCAGAACGCGGTCGCGGCGGCGAAGAAGGGTGATTCGGTCGTCACCGCGGGCGGGCTGGTCGGCAAGATCACGCGCGTCGAGGATGCCTTCGTCGAAGTCGAGATCGCGCCCAACACCCGCGTGCGCGTGGTGAAGGCGACGCTGGCGGAGATCACGCCGCTCGGCTCCAAGCCCGCCAACGACTGAGCGGGATACACGACGATGCTCGATTTCCCGCGCTGGAAGGTCGTCTCGATCTGGGCGTTCCTGGCCGTCTTGGTCGCACTCGCGATCCCGAGCGTGGTGCCGGGATTGAACGCGCGCCTGCCGGTCAAGATACCGACGATCAACCTGGGGCTCGATCTGGCAGGCGGCAGCTACCTCCTGCTCGAGGCCGACACCAACGACGTTGCGGCGACGCGGGTCGAGGCGATGCGCGAGCAGGTGCAGACCGAAATGCGGCGCCAGAACCCGCGGATCGAGATCGGCGACATCTCCAGCCGCGGCGGGCAATTGTCGTTCCTGCTGCGCGACCCCACCCAGGTCGACGCCGCGCGCGAGCGGTTGCTGTCGATCACCGGCGGCGGCGCGGGCATGACCGGCCAGCGCGAGTGGGACATCCAGGTCGTCGACACTAGCCGTTTCGTGCTGACGCCGACGCAGGCGGGCCTCGCGCAGGCAGTCGACCGCGCGATGCAGGATGCGACCGAGGTCGTGCGCCGCCGCATCGACGAACTGGGCACGCGCGAACCGACGATCATCCGTCAGGGGTCGAACCGCATCGTCGTGCAGGTGCCGGGGCTGGGCAATCCGCAGGCACTGAAGGACCTGCTCGGCAAAACCGCCAAGCTCGAGTTCAAGCTGGTCGACGTCAACGCCGACCCGGCGCAGCTCGCCAAGGGGCAGGCGCCGGCGGGCAGCCAGGTGCTCCCCTATCCGAACAATCCGCAGGGCGTGCCCTTCATCGCGGTGAAGCGCTCGGCGATCATCACCGGTGACATGCTGTCGGACGCGCGGCAGGAGTTCGACCAGCAGACCAACGCGCCGCAGGTGTCGATCACCTTTGACGCGCAGGGCGGCCGCCGGTTCGCGCGCACGACGCAGGAGAACGTGAACAAGCCGTTCGCGATCATCCTCGACAACAGCGTCATCTCCGCGCCGAACATCAACGAGCCAATCCTGGGCGGGCGCGCCGCGATCAACGGCGGGTTCACGACCGAGAGCGCCAACGCGCTCGCGATTGCGCTGCGCTCGGGCAAGCTGCCGGTCGCGTTGAAGGTGGTCGAGGAATCGACCGTCGGCCCCGATCTGGGCAAGGATTCGATCCGTGCGGGCATCATCGCTTCCGCGGTCGCGGTCGCGCTGGTGGTCGCGTTCATGCTGGTGACCTACGGCCGTTTCGGCGCGTATGCGAACCTCGCGGTCGTCATCAACGTGTTCGTCATCCTGGGCGTGCTGGCGCTGATCGGGGGCACGCTGACGCTGCCGGGCATTGCGGGCTTCGTGCTGACGATCGGCACCGCGGTCGACGCCAACGTGTTGATCAACGAGCGCATCCGCGAGGAATTCCACCGCGGGCGCAGCGTCGTGCAGTCGATCGAGCTCGGCTACAAGGAAGCGAGCCGGACGATCTTCGAGGCGAACGTGACCCACGCGATCTCGGGCATCATCATGTTCCTGCTGGGCTCGGGCCCGGTGAAGGGGTTCGCGGTGGTGCTGCTGATCGGCATCGCGACCAGCGTGTTCACCGCCGTCACCTTTACCCGCATGCTTGTCGCCGGTTGGGTGCGCCGCACCAAGCCCAAGACGATCAACATTTGAGCCGGGCGGACCCATGAAACTCCTCAAGCTCGTCCCCGACAATACCAACATCGATTTCGTGCGGCTGCGCGGGATCGCCTTCGGGCTGACGCTGCTGCTCAGCGTGATCGCGGTCGGGCTGACCGCGTACAAGGGGCTGAACTTCGGCGTCGATTTCGAAGGCGGCCTGATGATCGAGGAGCGGTTCGCGACACAACCGCCGATCGACCAGGTCCGCAGCGTCATCGAGCAGCAGAACGTCGGTGATGCCAACATCCAGCCGATCGGCGACGGCACCACGCTGTCGATCCGCCTGCCCGTCCAGTCGGGCGGCGACGAGGGCGCGACCAATGCCGCGGTGAAGAAGGTCGAGGCCGCGCTCGCCGCCAAGTTCCCGGGCGCGACGTTCCTGCGTTACTCGACCGTGTCGGGCAAGGTATCGGGCGAGCTGGTGCGCAACGGCGCGATCGCGATCGTGCTCGCGATCCTGGGCATCGGCCTGTTCGCGATCTTCCGCTTCGAATGGCAGTTCGGCGTGTCGACGATCGTCGCGATCGTCCACGACCTGCTGATGACGCTCGGCTTCTTCGCGCTGACGCAGTTCGAGTTCGACCTGAACATCGTCGCGGCGGTGCTGACCATCATCGGCTACTCGATCAACGACAAGATCGTGATCGACGACCGCATCCGCGAGAACATGCGCCGTTATCGCAAGATGGAAATGCGCGAGATCATCAACCTGTCGGTCAACGAGACGCTGCCGCGCACCGTCATGACTTCGGTGACGATCCTGCTTGCGCTGGGCGCGCTGCTGTTCCTCGGCGGGCACGTGCTGCGCGGGTTCACCGCGGCGATGATCCTGGGCATCTTCGTCGGCACCTATTCGTCGATCTACGTGTCGTCGTCGCTGCTGATCTCGCTCGGCCTGCGCGCCGAGCCCGAGGGCGGCGCAGCACGGCCGGGACGTGGCGGCATGGAGAATGCCGAGCGCGTCGGCCCGCGCAACTGACGCTGGCGGGTAGCGGGCGATGGTGACGCGGGGCGGCGGATCGATGCGAATGGACCGCGCCGGCGCGGCGGGTCCGCTGATCCGCGCGATGGGGCCGAACGGCTTTCGTGTCGACGAGAACGTGTACACCGCGCTGACGCTGACCCCGACGCGCGCCGACGGCTGGTCGCCGCCGCCATTGGCCGAGCTGACCGAGGGTGATCTCTCCGCAATCCTGGCGGGCACGCCCGAGTTCGTGCTGCTCGGCACCGGCGCGAACCTGGCGCGGCCGCCGCGAGCGCTGATCGCCGCGCTGGAGGCGCGCGGGATCGGAGTCGAGCCGATGGACAGCCGCGCCGCCGCGCGCGCCTGGGGCGTGCTGCGTGCCGAGGACCGACAGGTGGTGGCGGCGCTCTACCCGATCGACGCGTGAGCCGCCGCCGCTCGCGGCGGGTATGGGACAGACGCGGGTAATTGTGGCACGATCGGGGCGCGCTCGAACGTTTCTACGGTCGCGTCGACCCGAGCCGCTCGTTGATCAGACCCGTCGATGATCGGCGATCAGCCGCGATAGATGGTCGTAGAGTGCCTCGGTGTTGGCGGCCCAGGTAAACCGCTCGGCATGACGCCGGACTGCTGACGGTGCGGGCGGGTCGGCGAGCAGGCTGCGCAGCACCTCCGCGAACCCCGTCGGGGTGCGCGCGACGATCCGACCTGCCGCCCTGTTAGTCACCACCTCGCGTGCGCCGCCGGCGTTGGGGATGACGATCGGCGTCCCGCAGGCGAGCGACTCGATCCAGGCATTGGCGAGCCCTTCCGACGACGAGGCGAGCGCGGTCGCATCGGCAGCGGCGAGCCAGCGCGGCAGATCGGCGTGCGGCACGCTGCCGAGCAGGCGGACGCGTTCGCCCAGGCCGCGCTCGGCCACCAGCCGCTCGAGCCGCGCGCGCTCCGGCCCCTCCCCCGCGATCGCGAGCGTGACGCCGGGCAGGTCGGCCAGCGCGTCGATTACGATGTGGTGCCCCTTGCGCGGGATCAACGCGCCGACCGACACGACCAACGCCTGAGAAACGCCGAGATCGCGTTTCGCCGCGTCGCGGTCGGCAGGTGCGAAACGGTCGAGGTCGACGCCGGTATGATGAACGCGAATGCGCGGCGCGGGCAAGCCCAGCGCCACCATGTCGTCGCGCATCGCCGCGCTGACCGCGAGCAGACCGTCCGCCTGCTGCCCGGCGCGCCGCACCAGGGCAGCAGTCGCAGAGGCGCGGCCCCAATGGTGGATGTCGGCACCGCGCGCCTTGATCGAGACGGGCACGCCGTAGCGCCGCCCGAGCGCGACTGCAGCGGGGCCGTCGGGAAAGAAGAAGCTCGCGTCGATCACCTCGAATGCGAAGTCGTCGCGGATGCGATCAAGAATTGGACGCAGCGCGCGCGCGAGGGCCGCGGCGTGGAAGCGGCCCGCGGTCGCCGGCACGGCGACGAAGCGCGGTCGTTCGACCGGCAACCCGCGCCAGATCTCACGCCGCGGTAAAGCGGCGAGTGCACGGTAGTGCGGGTGGCGCGACAGCGGCCACGGCGGCAGGCCGACCGGTGCGACGACGCGCAGGTCCACCGCCGGGTGCGCGGCGAGCCCGAGGGTCTGGCGTTCCACGAACACGCCGAAATTGGGTCGGGTCGCATCGGGGAACAGGGTGGAGAGCGTGAGGACGCGCATGAGGGCTCGTCTAGCGCGGGCGGGTTAACACGGCGGTATTGGCGCGGTGGTCGGGCGTCAGACGCCGTTGCGGCAACGACGATGCCGAAGAGTGCATCAGTCCTGAATGTTGGAATGGGCCGCGGTAATGGCGAAGGTCAAGGCGTTGATCTGAGATGCGATTTCACACGATCTGGTGAGAACAAAGTCGTTCGCGGGTCAGGCCTACCCACCGCGAGCTTTTGCCGGGGACGAAGGTCGACTCTGGATCGTCCGGCTCATCAACACGGCCATCACCCGACCGTGAACGCGAAAGGCCCGGACGTTTCCGCCCGGGCCCTCGGTTACAGCATCGATGCGCTTACTTGTTCTGGTAAGTGCCCGAGAAGCTGCTGTTCAGGTTGGTGTCGGTGCTGCTCGAGGCCGAGGTTGACGACGCGCTGGTGCCGGTCGTGCCGGTGCTGCCCGTTGACGAACCCAGCGTCGATGAGCCCTGCCCACCCATGGTCTGGCCCGACGTGCTCTCACCGCTGCCGTAGCCGGTCGCGGACGACGATTGCGAGCGCTGGCCGGTGCGGTCGCTGGTGCGATCACCGTAGCCGAACATCGCCTGCTTGTTCTCTTCGTCGCGCCACTGCTTCTTGGCCTCGTCCGCGGTCTTGGACAGTGTCACCTTCTTGTCCTCGACCGACTGGATCCAGCTCGACGGGATCGAGTGGTGCTGGCCGCCCGCATCGACGTCGTTCTTGGTCAGCAGGATGCGGTCACCGCGCACTTTGTCGACGGTGCCGACGTGACTGCCGTCCGAGCCGACGACTTCGGCATGTTCCTTCACCTTGTCGAGCGAATCGCGCTGCGTCTGGCGGTTGGTGCGCCACGAGCTGAATTCGTTCTGGAACTTGGTGCGGTTCTCGCTGCGATACTCATCATAATCGCGGTCGAGCGCCGCGATCTGGCCCGAACGCCAGTGATGATAGTCCGAGTCGCGATCGCTCGATCCGCGCTGGTTGTACTCGCGCTCGTCGTAGCGGTTGTCCATCTCGCGGCGACGCTCGGCGTCCTCGTCACCGAACCACGAGCGGACCTCGTCGCCGGCGCGCGCGAAGAAGCCGCGGTCCTGATAATCATAGCCCTGCGGCGCGCGGCCGTAATTGCCACCACGCTGCGAGTCGCCGCGGTCGTTGCCGCCGTAGCGGTTCTGCTCGTCGCGGCCGTAGCTGCGGCTGCGATTGTCGTCGTCCCAGTGCTTGCGATCGCCCACGTCGACAAAACGGCGTCCGTCCGAGCCGTAGCTGCCATGATAGTCGCTGCTGGCCGAACCATATTGGTTCGACTGGCCGTAGTCCGAGCGGCCGTACTGGCTCGATTGGCCGTACTGGCCCGACTGGCCGTACTGATTGGACCGGCCGTAATCCGATTGGCCGTAGTTCGAACGCCCGCTGTTCGAGCGGCCATAGTCCGACCCGCCGTAGTTCGAGCTGCCGTAGCTGGAGCGGCCATAGTCCGAACGGCCATCGCGTTCGTCGCGGTCGCGATTATAGTCGCGCGCGTAACCGGCGTTGCCGTATTCGCGCTGGCCGTACGAGCTCGACCCGTACGAACCCGAGCCATAACGGTCGTTGTTGCCGCGATCGTTCCGGTCGTTCCGGTCGTCGTCACGGCCCAACATGCCGGCCGACTGATAGTCGCGCGCGCTCGAATAGCTGTGCTGGCGACCCGAGCCATAGTCACGGCCATAGTCCTGCGTTTCGTCGCGATTGTAATAATCGCCCTGCGGGTTGGTGCCGCGCGGGTAACGTTCGTAGCCCATTAGGTCCTCCTTGCTGGACAGCAACGCGCCGGTTGTCTGCGTCGTATGCAAGGGCAGAAAGTCTCGGATCGGAGCTTCGTTCCTGCCGTTTCGGCCACGTAACGGGCACTCGTCGCATGCCGCGCTCGTTTGATCCACATCAAGAATGCTTATTGACCGAGGTTAGCGGGGCGTCGGGTGCTCACACGCCCTTGCGCACGGCGCGGCATCCCCCGATGTTGCGCAGTGGAAGGAGCGTGCATGATCGTCGCAGGGCTGCGGACACCGACAGGCGGTTACATCCGTCCATCACGCCGTCTGTGCGACGAGGCGCGACGATGAGCGGGCATCCGACCCGCGACGCGGTTATGAGCACCGATCTGCCGCCTGCAATCCCCGCCGCGACGCTGGTGATCTTCCGCGACTTCGACCAGGGCCCGCCCGAACTGCTGATGGTGGAACGCGCGCAGAAGATGGCGTTCGCGGCCGGCGCGATGGTGTTTCCGGGCGGACGCGTCGATCCCGGCGACGAAGCGATGGCACGCGCGCTGACGCCGGGTGACGTTGAAGAGACGGCGGCACGGGTCGCGGCGATCCGCGAGACGATCGAGGAAGCCGGACTGCCGATCGGCCTAGCCCAGATGCCGACGCGCGACACCTTGGCGCAGATGCGGCAGGCACTCCACGCGGGCAGGCCCTTCGCCGAGGTATTACGGAACGCGGGCGTCACGCTCGATCTCGACCGGCTGGTGCCGTTCGCGCGCTGGCGTCCGGCGCACCGCCACATGCGGATCTTCGATACGCGTTTCTATCTCGCGCGGCTGCCGGCCGACGCGCCGGGCGCGAGCGTCGATCGTACCGAAAACGTGCGGCTCGCCTGGGCGAGCGCGCAAGCCGTGCTGACCCAGGCCGATGCCGGGCGGCTGTCGATCATCTTTCCCACCCGCCGCAACCTGGAGCGGCTGGCGCAGTTTGCATCCTTCGACGAGGCGGTCGCGCATGCCCGCGCGACGCCGGTGCGCGTCGTGACGCCGTGGGCCGAGCAGCGCGAGGGAGAGGAACGGCTCTGCATACCCGAGGACCTCGGCTACCCGGTGACGTCGGAGGCGATCGACCAAGCGCTGCGGGGGTGAGTGCGGGCGCGCGAGTGATCCGCCGCACGCGCCATGCGCTCCGCACGCTGGTGGTCATCGGCGTGATCGGGCTGTTCGCGTTGGTCACGTGGGGCGTGCTGCGCGGGCGACCGCAGGACCTGCCTTGGACACCGCTCGACCTGGCGCAGCCGATCGGCGTGTTCACCGGGCGAAAGCTGACCGCATTGGGTGAGGATTTCGGCGCGTGTCGCGCGCTGCTCGACCGCGCGGGCGTGCGCTACACCGCGCTGCCACCGCGCGACGACGGCGCGCGTTGCGGATATAGCGACGCGGTGCGCTTCACCGGCGGCGGCGCGCGTGACCTCGCCTATACACCCGCCGGGCTCGGCATCGCCTGCCCGGTCGCCGCGGCGCTCGCCAAATGGGAGTGGGACGTGGTGCAGCCCGCAGCCGAGCGGCAGTTCGGGACTCGGATCGCGTCGATCGAGCATTTCGGCAGCTATTCGTGCCGGCGCATCTACGGGCGCGACGCGGGCAATTGGAGCGAGCATTCAACCGCCGACGCGGTCGACATAGCCGGGTTCCGGCTGGCGAATGGGCGGCGCGTGACCGTGGCGCGCGACTGGAACGGTGGAGAGAGCGAGACCGCGCGGCAAGATGCGGCGTTCCTGCGCGAGGTTCGTGACGGCGCGTGCCGACTGTTCGCGACGGTGCTGTCGCCCGACTATAACGCCGCGCATCGCGATCACTTCCACCTCGATCAGGCGAACCGCGACGCGGCTGGTTGGCGCGCGTGCCGGTGACTGCGATCACACTCGACGCGCGCGGTTGGCAGGAGTTTCGCGACATCTACGCCGCCCTACTTCCCGCGCTCGGCGCACCCGACTGGCACGGCCCCAATCTCGACGCGGTATACGATGCGCTCGTCGCGGGACATTACCGCGTGGCGCCGCCGTTTGTGGTGACGATCCGCGAGGTCGACGCGGCGAGCGCGGCGGTGCGCGCCTATCTGCCGCGGCTCGTCACCGTGTTCGACGATGCGCGCGCGCAATATGGCATTGACGCGCGACTGGTGCTCGCGTGAGCGATCAGTGGAGCGGCGCGCCCGCCTCGACCTTCTCGACCCAGTGCGGGAAGAACGCGGGTTGGCGCGATGACCAGCCCGACGCGGTCGCGGCGGCCTCGCTGATCGATTGCAGCAGCTTGCGGCGCAGTTCCGGATGGAGGTGCGGCAGCGCCGCCGCCGAGCAGAAGGCCGCGGGCAGCCACGGCCGCACGCGCGCGCCGATCAGCCGCTCGTAGAGGAAACGGTAAGCGGCAAAGCTGAGCAGCCGCCCCTGCCCCAGATCGAACGCCGAGGTGACGACGAGGGGGGCGAGGAACGGCTCCACCGTGTCGAGCCCGCTGTCGTCGGGCACCGCGGCGCGCAGATCGTCGAGCCGGCGGTAGTGACGCGCCTGCGCGCGGATCGAAGCCGCCTCGACCACGTCGCGCGACCAACGCAGCATCGCGTCCTGCCGGTCGAGCCCGACATCCAGGCTGCGCCGGATGTAGCGCTGCGTCGCCGCCGGGAAACTCGCGAATTCCTTCATCTCTGCCAGCGTCATCGCGCCTTCCGCCGGCTTCATCCTCGCGCTCATCGCTCAACCCCGCCCGATCACCCATGCCATGCGGGGCATCATGCGCCAGGATGGTTAACGCCAGCCTTAACGATACGTGCGCCGCGTCATAAATCCATCATGTGCGATGCCGCAGCGCAACATAAATGCGGTAAAACGAGCGGCCGGTTATCTTTAATTGTCCTACGCTGGGTCGCGCGAGCAACAGTGATCGTCGGAGATGTCACCGCAAACGAAAAAGGGCCGGCGCGGCGCCGACCCTTCCTCGTACCAAATCGGGCGCGGTCAGGCGTCGCGCTGGCGCTCGGCCTCTTCCGCGGCGTCGAAGCCCGACGAGGCTGGGGGCTCGTCCTTGCGACCGGGGATCGTCGACGAGATCGGATCAGACGCATCCATCGATTCGTCGAGACCCTCGTCGAGCTTGGCATCCTCGTTCGACGGGTCTTTTTGCAGCCGCTTGTTGATCATCTTGTCCTGGCCGGCATCCTGGCGCGCGTCCTTGCTACCACCCGCATTGCCTGCCTGCGTCCCCTGGTCCGGGGCCACCGACATGCTGTCGAGCGCGCGATCGTCGATCGGGTTATCGGACACCTGAACCTCCATCCATGTTTCGACACAACAACGACGTGCGCGCCCGCCTGTTCCTAGAGGCGGGTCACCGTCACGCGCTGCTGCTGGAGCCAGGCGCTGCCGAAGATCGTCATGAACGCGATGTCGGTCGCGTCGCGCCCGACGCAGACGCGCGCGATCTCGTCCGGGTGCGCCATTCCGGTCGGGTCGACCAGCCGCCACGCGCCGCCGAGCCACAGTTCGACCACCGCGTGGAAATCGGGCGGGTCGACGCCCGGCGCATAAGCGGCGACGCAGCGCGCCGGGATCTCGCCCGCGCGCGCCAATGCGACGAGCAGGTGCGCGTAATCGCGGCACACCCCGCGCCGCTCGGCAAAGGTGTCGAGCGCGCTGCTGCGCCCGTCGCTGCCCGCGCCGTCATAGTCGAGATTGCCGCGCACCCAGTCGGTCAGCGCGACCGCGAGATCGCCGCCGCGCAGGAAATGGTCGAAGCGGTGCGACTCGCAATATCGGCTGGGAAGCAGATAGGGGATCGTTTGCGGCGGCAGCAGCGCGGCCGGGGTGTGCGGCATCGCCGCGAGCGAGGGCGTGACGCGGTCGATCCGCACCACCGCACGGTAATGCGCGACGAGCCGGTATTCGGCGGTCGCCCAGGTGCGCTGACCGATCCCCTCCTCGCCCGCGACCGCGCGGATCGGATGATCGCTCTCGATGATCAGCGACTGTTGTTCGAGCCGCTGGTCGGGGAGTGCCGCCGCCTCGATCTGGAGCAGCACGTCGGCGCGCTCGGGAAAGCCGTAATCGAGATAAGCGTCGATCGAGAGGCGCACGCAGATGATCTTTCAAAGGTAGGCGCACAACAAACGGGCCCGGCGGTTGGCCGCCGAGCCCGCACATCTTTATTCCGCTGCTATGCCTGGATCAGTCGCGGCCGGAGCCGAACAGACGCAGGATGAACAGGAACATGTTGATGAAGTCGAGGTACAGCGTCAACGCGGCGAGCACCACGGCCTTGGACACCAGTTCACCGTGGCCCGCGACCTGGAAGTACATGCTCTTGGTCCGCTGCGTATCATAGGCGGTCAGCCCTGCGAACAGCAGCACGCCGACCAGCGAGATGAGGAGGCCGAGCGGGCCCGAGTTGACGAACATGTTGATCAGGCTGGCGACGATCAGGCCAACCAGACCGATGATCAGGAACGTGCCGAACGCCGACAGGTCACGCTTGGTGGTGTAGCCGTAAAGGCTAAGCGCCGCGAAGCCCGCGGCGGTCGCGAAGAACGCCTGCGCGATCGCGACCGGCGAGTAGACGAGGAAGATCGTCGACAGCGACAAACCCATCGCAACCGCGAAGCCCCAGAACATCGCGCGCAACTGGCCCGAGCTGAAGCGGTTCTGCCCGAAGCTCATCGCGAACACGAAGGCGAGCGGGGCAAGCACGATCACCCAGCGCAGCGGCGTCTGGAACACGGCCGCGGCATAGCCCGACAGTGCGAAGCCCAGCGCGACGATGCCCGTCAGCAGCACGCCCGAGGTCATGTAGTTGTAAACAGACAGCATGTACGACCGGAGACCCGCGTCGTAGGCGGCGTCCCGCGTACCGGCCTGCGCCGCCCCGAAACGGGCGGTAGAGGACCGAGGGTCCGACCAGTTTGCCATTGTCAATTCGCTCCTTCGTCCGGCATGGAACACCGGATCAACGTTGAATATCGCGCGCGGGCTCCGTCTTTTCAAGCGAGCGCCGGGCTCCATCCCGCCGATGGCAACGGTTCGTTACATGCCCGGCGATCGCGCCCGCTGGAGGGACCATGCACCGCCTGTTCGTCGCCTTGCGCCCGCCCCCCGACATCCGCGACGCACTGGTCGACGTCATGGACGAACTGCCCGGCGCGCGCTGGCAGGACGAGGAGCAGTTGCACGTCACGCTGCGCTTCATCGGCGAGGTCGAGCGACCGCAGGCGGAGGATATCGCGGCTGCGCTGGGCACCGTGTCCGCGCCCGTGGTCGAGGCGCGGGTCGACGGGGTCGGCACGTTCGACCGGCGCGGGCGCGTCGACACCTTGTGGGCGCGGATCGTGCCGGCCGAACCGCTCGCCGCGCTCCACCGCAAGGTCGATCAGGCGCTGGCACGCGCGGGCGTCGCACGCGACGAACGGCGCTACCTGCCGCATCTGACGCTGGCGCGGTTCGGGCGAGGAAGCAGCGACGCGGGCGCGATCGCGCGCTGGGTCGCGGGCCATGCCGCGCTGACGACCGCCGCGTTCACGCTGCCGCATCTGATCCTGTACGAGAGCCACCTGGGCCATGAAGGCGCGCGCTACGAACCGGTGGTGCGCTGGCCGCTGGCGCCTGGCGTCGACGCCCGCTAGGCTCGCGATCAAACGACGCAAAGGGGTTGGGGATGGCGGGGCCAACAGCAACGGGGCCGCAAATGGCGGCCGAGGTTCGCCAGAGCGAGGTGCGCGCGACCGGTTACGCCTGGTACGTGCTGGCGCTGCTGTTCGTCGTCTACATCCTGAACTTCGTCGACCGGCAGGTGATCTCGATCCTGGCCGAGGACATCAAGCGCGACCTGCACCTGAAGGACGAGGACCTGGGATTCCTCTACGGCACCGCCTTCGGCGTGTTCTACTCGCTGTTCGGCATCCCGCTCGGGCGATTGGCGGACAGTTGGTCGCGCGTGCGGCTGATGACGATCGGGCTCGGACTGTGGTCGACGATGACTGCGCTGTCGGGCTTTTCCTCGTCGGGCGCACAACTGACCGCGGCGCGGATCGGCGTCGGTGTCGGCGAGGCGACCGCGTCGCCCTCGGCCTATTCGCTGATCTCCGATTATTTCCCCAAGAAGCTGCGCGCCACCGCGCTGTCGATCTACTCGGCGGGCATCTACGTCGGCGGGGGATGCTCGCTGTTCATCGGCGGCGCGATCGTGCAGCGCTGGAATGCGGCCTACCCGACGGGAGGCCCGCTGGGGCTGGTCGGGTGGCAGGCGGCGTTCCTCGCCGTCGGGCTGCCGGGGCTGGTGCTGGCGGTGTGGATCGCGACCCTGCGCGAGCCGATCCGCGGCGCGGTAGAAGGCCTGCCCGAGCCCGAGCGGCATCCGGCACCGTTCCGCGCGTTCTTCGACGAACTGGTGACGATCCTGCCGCCGCTGACGCTGATCGGCGCGCTACGCGGGGGCCCGCGCGCGCTCTTGGTCAACCTGCTCGGGCTCGGCGTCGTCGTCGTCGCAGTCACGGTGTTGCTGAGCGCCGGTGAGCCCGCGCCGCAATGGTTGGCGGTCGGCACCGGCTGCTACGCCGTTTTCTCCTGGGCGTGCGCGCTCAGACGGCGCGATCCCGCGACCTTTGCGCTGATCATCGGCACGCCCGCCTTCGTCTGCACCGTCGTCGCCTACGGGCTGAACGCCTTTCTCAGCTACGCCGCGAGCTTCTGGGCCGCGCCGTACGCGATGCGCGTGCTGGGGGTCGAGCCGGCGACCGCTGGGTTGATCTTGGGCGGGGTCGGCGCGCTGTCGGGGTTCCTGGGCGTCACCGTCGGCGGCGTGATGGGCGACCGGTTGCGGCAGCGCAACCCGGCTGGGCGACTGGTGATGGTGATCACGGGCGCGGTTCTGCCAGTGCCGTTCCTGGCGATGGGGTTCACCACCGGTTCGCCCGCCGTGCTCTACCCCTGCCTGTTCGCGGCGCAATTCTTCGCCAGCCTGGCGCTCGGGTCGGCGGCGGCGACGACGCAGGATCTGGTGCTGCCGCGGATGCGCGGGGCGGCGACCGCGACCTTCTTCATCGGCACCACCCTGCTCGGCCTCGCGCTCGGACCGTATCTCGCCGGTCGGGTGTCGACGCTGTCGGGCAGCCTGTCGACGGGCATGTTGTCGCTGCTGCTGACCGTGCCGATCACGCTTGCCGCCGCGGTCGCGGCCTATCGCCTGGTCCCTGCCGCCGAGCGCACGCGCGAGGAACGCGCGCGCGCCGCGGGCGAGGTTATCTGACTCGCCGGACAGACGGATGATCGGGCGCGCGCCACAGCGGGCGAGCGCCCGCGCGTCAGGCGGGCTGGAACACGCCGCAGGCGATACGATCGCCCGAATTGCCCGACGGATCGGTCATCAGGTCGTCCGCCTTGGCGTGGACGATGAAGGCCGCTCCGTCGGCGTCCATCAGCCCGGCCATCGTCGCGCCCGGCACCGTCGCGCCAATCGTGCCGCGGCCGCCCGAATCAACCACGAGATTGGGCAGGTCGCCCTCGTGCGGGCCCTGCGGGTTCATCGCACCATGCTTGCGCCCGGTCGGGTTCCAGTGACCGCCCGCGGTGGTGAACGCGGGTGCGTCGCAGCGGCCGACCGCGTGGACGTGGACGCCGTGCGTCCCGACCGGCATCGACATGCCGTCGACGGTGAAGCGCAGCCCCCCCGCCACCTCGGTCGCGGTGGCGCGGCCCACGTCGGTACCATCCGCTGTGCGTAGGCTCGCCACCGCCTTTGCACCGCCCGCCATCGGCGTGCCCGTCGCCATCTCCTCGCGCGCGCACGCGCCGAGCGCGAGGGTCGTGCCCGCCGCGATCATCAATGCCAGCCGCATCACCTTCTCCCTGATTGAACCGGTTCGGGAGCGAAACGGGTCGCCGGCCTCAGCGTTCCCGCGCGCCCGCTCCCACCTGCCCACTCCCGCGCGCGTCGATCAGTGCCCGCGCCCGACCAGCGCGACGATCCGGCACGCGCTCGCCGCCCCTTGCGCGATCGCGACCACCAGGACGAGGTTCAGCAGAACCAGCTCGGTCAGGAAAAACCACAAGGGCGAGCCCGCGATCATGCTGAGCCCGAGCAGGATCGTGCGCGGATTGGCGCCGATCACCGCCAGCACGGGCAATGTCCGCGTGCCCGCCGCGCGCGCCAGCTCGGCGATGCGGGCGCGCTCGGGCGCGTCGTGCTCGGCGCTCACCACCAGAGCGTCGACGCGGCGCGTCGCGCCCGACATCGTGTTCCACGCCCGCAGATACGCCCGCGACAACGCGCCGCCGAGCCCCGGCTGCGGCGCGCGCTGGTTCTGCAGCCACGGCACGTCATAGACCCACCATTGATAGCTGCGCCGCGCGCTCTCGGCATACACCGACTGCACCGCGCGCGACACGCCCGCGCCCAGCGCGATCACCCATGCGACCCAGCCGAGCGACCCGTCGAGCTGCGCGGCGAGCAGCGCGTAAAGGATGCCGTGGCCGAAATAGTCGCACATCCCGTCGACCACCTCACCGCGCGGCGACGCCCGACCCGACAGACGCGCGAGCATCCCGTCCGCCCCGTCGACGACGTGCCACGACAGGTGCAGCAGGAAACCGATCGCGATCCCCCAAGCACCGCCCACCAGCGTGTAGAAGACGCCCGCGGTGACCACCATCACCGCACCGAACACCGATACCATGTTGGGCGTGACGGGCGTCGGAACCAGCGCGCGGGCCAGCGCGCCCGCGATCGGATGATAAAGCGCGGCGTTCAGAAAACCTTGCAGTTCCCGCGGCTTTCCCGCCACAGTGGGTCGAAATTCGTCCACGCTTTCCCTCGTGCAGACGCGGCCGCGATGGTGTACGATCACCCTTTGCTTGACAGCCGCAACGGTTCTGTCACGGAGCGGCAAACTTTCTGTCTTGTGCCGGACGTGCCCGGCAAGTGGGGATCAATGAATACCATCAAGGTCGCGGTTATCGGTGTCGGCAATTGCGCCAGCAGTCTGGTGCAGGGCAAGTACCATTATACCGGCAGCAACACCGCCAGCGGCCTGATCCACGAGGACATCGGCGGCTACAAGGTCGGCGACATGGAGTTCGTCGCGGCATTCGACGTCGACAGCCGCAAGGTGGGCCTTGATCTCGGCGAGGCGATCTTCGCCAAGCCGAACTGCACCAAGGTGTTCCACGCCGACGTGCCCAAGACCGGCACGATCGTGAAGATGGGCGCGAAGCTCGACGGCGTCGCCCCGCACATGTTGACCGCCGCCAACGACCGCGGGTTCGAGATCAACGACACGCGCGACGCGGAAAAGGCCGAGATCGTCGCCGAGCTGAAGAATTCGGGCGCGGAGATCCTGGTCAACTTCCTGCCGGTCGGCAGCCAGGAAGCGACCGAATTCTACATGGAATGCGCGCTCGAGGCGGGCCTCGGCGTCGTCAACTGCATGCCGGTGTTCATCGCCTCGCGCCCTGAATGGGAAAAGAAGTTCGCCGACGCGGGCCTGCCGATCATCGGCGATGACGTAAAGGCGCAGGTCGGCGCGACGATCGTCCACCGCGTGCTCTCCAACCTGTTCGGCCAGCGCGGCGTGACGATCGATCACACCTACCAGCTCAACACCGGCGGCAACACCGACTTCATGAACATGCTCGACCGCAACCGGTTGGCGAGCAAGAAGGAGTCGAAGACCGAGGCGGTGCAGGCGGTGATCGCCGAGCGTCTGGCGGACGAGAACATCCACGTCGGTCCGTCGGACTATATCCCGTGGCTGGGCGACAACAAGCTGTGCTTCCTGCGCCTCGAAGGCGATCTGTTCGGCGGCGTGCCGATGAACCTGGAACTGCGCCTGTCGGTCGAGGACTCGCCGAACAGCGCGGCGGTGGTCGTGGACGCGATCCGTTGCGTGAAGCTTGGCCTCGACCGCAAGGTCGGCGGCGCGCTCGCCGGCCCGTCGGCATTCTTCTGCAAGCACCCGCCCGAGCAGGTGACCGACGATGTCGCGGCGCAGATGACCGACGAGTTCATCGCCGGCCACGAAGCCCGCATCGCCGCCGAATAACGGCCACGGTCGCGCGGGACTGATCCGATGCACGCCGTGATCGTCGCGGCCGGCTATGGCAGCCGGCTGCGCGCGGTGTCGCCGTCGAAACCGCTGACCCCGGTCGCGGGCGTCGCGCTGATCGACCGCGTCATCCTCGCGGCGCGCGACGGCGGCGCGAGCGCGTTCACCGTCGTGACAGGTCACGAGGGCGAGGCGCTGGAGGCGCATCTGGCGCAGGCGGCGCGGACCTATCGTGTCAAGATCACCTGCGTGCGCACCGACGATTGGTCGCGGCCGAACGGACACTCGGTCCTGACCGGCGCCGCGGCGGTCGGGCGCGAGCGGCATCTGCTGATGATGGCGGATCACCTGTTCGATCCCGCACTGGTCGCGAGCGTGATCGCCGCGCCCGCCGCCGCGCTGGTGCTCGGCGTCGATCGTCGATTGGACAATCCGCTGGTCGATCTCGACGATGTGACGCGGGTGCGCACCGCCGCTGACCGGGACGGCGACCGGATCGTCGCGATCGGCAAGCACCTGCCCGATTACGACTGCTACGACACCGGCGTGTTCGCGGTCGATGGACGGTTCCACGACGCGTTGCGCGCCTCGATCATCAGCGGCGGCGCGGGATCGATCTCGGCGGGCGTCGAGGCGCTGGCGCAAAGCGGTGACGCCCGTGTCGTCGACGTAGGGAACGCCTGGTGGCTCGACGTCGACGATCCGCGCGCGCTCGCCCAGGCCGAAGACGCGCTCGCCGGCCGCGCGCACGGGCTGGCGGCCTGATCCGCCCGACCTGACCGACCAGCCTGATCGCCTGGCCTGATCGGCTGCGCCGGATCAGCAAGAATATGTAACCGTTGCGGCCGGAACGCCGCGGGCGCGGTGGCGATTGGAATGGCTGATCCATGTTGAGGCCATCCGCCATGAACCGACGCGAAACCCGTGCCCGCACCTTTTCCGGCTGGCCCGTGCTCGCCGTGCTCGCGATCCTGATCGCGGGCGTGCTCTATCTGACGCTCGCGCGGCGGGAGCCGGCGGCGCGCGTCAAGCCCGCGACCGGCTCGGCGCAGGCGATGGCGCTCGCCGCCGCGCGCGACGATGCCGCGTCCAAGCAAGCGGGCGATCCATCTAGGCAATAGCACGCACGCGCGATTGCGACGGCCGCGCGCCCGATCTAGGCAGGGGCAACCATCAGGAGAGCCCCCATGCGCGAAGCCGCTATCGTATCCACCGCCCGCACCGCGATCGGCAAGGCATATCGCGGCGCGTTCAACGCGACCGAGGCACCGGTGCTCGCCGGGCACGTGATGAACGCCGCGGTGGAGCGCGCCGGGATCGACCCCGCGCGGATCGACGACGTGTTCTGGGGCGTCGGCAATCAATGGGGCACGCAGGGCGGCAACGCCGGGCGGATGGCGATCTTCGCCGGCGCATTGCCGCATTCGGTGCCGGCGTTCACGCTCGACCGCAAGTGCGGTTCTGGGCTGACCGCGGTGGCGCTCGCCGCGCGTTCGATCATCGCGGGCGACATCGACGTCGCGCTGGCGGGCGGCATGGAGTCGATCAGCTACACGGTCACCAAGGACGCACCGCGCTTCGTCAACGAAAGCGTCACGAGCAAAGTGCCCGCCGCCTACATCCCGATGATCGAGACGGCCGAGATCGTCGCCGAGCGCTACGGCATCACGCGCGCCGCCCAGGACGAATATGGCGCGATGAGCCAACAGCGCGCCGCGCGCGGACTGGAGACAGGCGCATTCGCCGAAGAGATCGTGCCGATCACGGTCGAGAAGGCGATCTTCGACAAGGCGGGCAACAGGACCGGCACCGAGACAGTCACCGTGACGCAGGATGAGGGCATTCGTGCGGGCAGCACGGTCGAGGCGCTGTCGGGGCTCAAGACCGTGTGGGCGGGCGGCGAGTTCACCGGGCCGGGCAGCAACGTGACCGCGGGCAACGCCAGCCAATTGTCGGACGGCGCCGCCGCGCAGATCGTGATGGACCGCGCGACCGCCGAGGCTGAGGGCAAGGACATCCTCGGCATCTATCGCGGCTTCCAGGCGGCGGGGTGCGAGCCCGACGAGATGGGGATCGGCCCCGTCTTCGCGATACCGAAGCTTTTGGAGCGCTCCGGGCTGTCGGTCGGCGACATCGGGCTATGGGAGTTGAACGAGGCGTTCGCGTCGCAATGCCTCTACTGCCGCGATCATCTCGGCATCGATCCCGACAAGTACAACGTCAACGGCGGCGCGATCGCGGTCGGGCATCCGTTCGGCATGACGGGCAGCCGGTTGGTCGGCCACGCGCTGATCGAGGGTCGCAAGCGCGGGGTGCGCTACGTCGTCGTGTCGATGTGCACCGCAGGCGGCATGGGCGCGGCGGGATTGTTCGAGATCGTCTGACGGATCGGCTGTGCCGGCGGCGCGTTTGAGCGGCATGAACGACAAGATGCGCAACACCGACCGCCGGAACCCCGACGCGCCGCTCGACCATGCCGAGGTCGATCACGAACGCTCGCACCAACCCGCGCCGTTCAACCGGCCGGAGGGCTATACCGGCCAGGATTACAGCGTCGAGGACGAGCGCGCGCGCGGTGCGCGGGCTCCCTCCGGCACCGTTGCCGCGCGCCCCGGCGAGCATGTGCGCGACGCGGCACCGGTTCCGCCCGACAACGGCCAGCGTGCGTCGTTCGATCCGGCGACGGGCGAGGTGCACGGCAGCGGTAGCGGCGCGGGCGGCGGCAATCCCGGCGAGGCGTTCGACGACGACAGCACCGGCGAGGAGCCGGGCCTGTCCGGCGGCGCAAGCGCGAGCCAGCCGCCGCAGCGTTGAGCTGAGTGTCCGGCGGGTCGTTGACCCTGCCGCGATAACGCTGCGGCAGCGAAGTACGCAGCACATCATGCCGCTTCCCGAACCGCTCGCGAAAACGATCACCGCCGTCGCCTTGGCACTGCGCGACGCAGGCGATCCGTGGTGGATCATCTCCAGCGCTGCAGCCGCGCTCCACGGCGTGCAGCCGATCACGGTCGCCGACGTGGACGTGATCCTCAGCCCAGACGACGCGACCCGAGTGTTCCCGCAACTGGGTATCGCGCCCCTGCCGCCCTCCAACCACCCGCGCTTCCGCTCGGCGGTGTTCGGCCGCTGGCTGGTGCCGCCGCTCGCCGTAGAGTTCATGGCCGTGTTCGAGCTGCGCGATACTGACGGCCTTTGGCGTCCGGTCGTGCCGCAGACGCGTGAAGCGGTGTCGCTGGGCCAGACCACCGTGTTCGTTCCAGCACGTGCCGAGTTGCGTGCGATGTTCGCGCGGTTTGGCCGCGCGAAGGACCACGCACGGATCGCATTGCTCGATCAGATCGGCTGATGCCGCGGCGAGATGCGCACGACCACCGGCGACGTAGCCCTGCCATCCAGCCGGTAGTTTTGCACCCGTCATCCGCGCTACGCCACGGAACCGCCCCTCTCCCCCAACCGTTCGCGCGGCTCACTTCGAGCGGGAAAACAATCACCTATGTCCGACGACGCGCCCGCTGCCGCCATGCTGATCGGCAGCGCCCCCGCCGCCCCGATGCTTGAGACCGGGGAGATCGCGGCGGCGGCGGCCGAGCTGCTGGGCAGCGGCGACGTGCTGATCGCCGCGGTTGACGAGGCGCGCGGTATCGCCATCGCCCACGCGCTCGCCGCGGCCGCGCCCGACGCGTGCGTCTTGTTCTGCCCAGGCAGCGACGCGTTGCCCGGCGACGATGCCCCCGCCTCCCCCGCCAACGTCGGACAGCGCGTCTCGGCGCTGCGCCAGTTGCGGCTGCTGACCGCGAAAAAGAAGCGCGCACCCGTCGCATGCGTGACCACCGGTGAGGCGCTGGCGCGCGCTTACCCGCCGCCGCAGGCGTTCGAGGCGACGCCGCCGACGGTCGAGCTGGGCGCCGCGATCGACCTGTCCGCGCTGTCCGACGAACTGCTCGAGCTCGGCTATCTCGCCGACGAGCGTGTCGACGAGCCGGGCGAGATCGCGCTGCGCGGCGCGGTGCTCGACGTCTTCCCCGCCGACGCCGACCTGCCGCTGCGCATCGAGGTGGCCGACGGCAAGATCGCCAGCCTGCGCTGCTACGACCCCGCCGACCAGCGCACCGTGGGCGAGATCGAGCGGCGCGAGCTCGGCCGCGTGTCCGAGCCGAAGCTGGGAAAGGAGCGCACGACGCTGCTCGACCATCTTCCGAGTGCGTGCGTCGTGATCGGCCCCGCGGCCGACGAGCGCCGGCGGCGCTTCCTCGCCCTGTCGGCCGACGCGGAAAAGCGCCGCCCCAGGCGCGCGCTGAAGGACGTGATCGACGAGGCCGCATGGGCGGCGGCGATCGAGGTGGCCGAGCAGGTGACGATCGAGCGGGTCGGCGAGTTGCCGCCGCGCTTCGTCGAGGGCAAGGCACCGCTGCGCGCCTTCGCCAAGGCAGCGCGCGCGGCGTGGGACGGTGGAACACGCGTCGTCCTGATGGGCAGCGCGCGCGACCTGCGCTTCCTGCGCCGCCGCGTCGCCAAGGCGGTGAAGCGCGAACCCCACCAGGTCACCTCCTGGGCCGAGGTCACGAAGGCGACGGGTGACGCCTTTCTGCTGCTGGAGATGGCGACCGATCGCGGGTTCCGGCGCGACGGCGTGCTGGCGGTCGCCGCCGCCGACCTGCTCGGCAGCCGCGCCGAGCGCGACACGACCTCGACCGGGCCGGCGGACGCGGCGCTGTTCGACTTCGGCGAGATCCGCGTCGGCGACGTGGTGGTGCACGAGGAACACGGCATCGGCGTGGTCGCGGGTCTGGAGCGCATGACGCACGACGAGGGCAGCACGACAGGCGACGCGATCAAACTGACCTACGCGGGCGAGGCGACGCGGCTGGTGCCGGTCGCCGAGGCGGACCGCATCTGGCGCTACGGCGCGGAGGCCGACGCGGTGACGCTCGACAAGCTCGACGGATCGAGCTGGCAGAAGCGCCGCGGCGAGATCGAGGAGACGATCGCCAAGGACGCGGCGGCGCTGACCGATCTGGCCAAGGAACGGGCGGAGCGCGACGCGCCAGTGCTCGCGCCCGACACCGCGGCCTATGAGCGGTTTGCGGCGGGCTTCCCCTTCACCGAAACGGCGGATCAGGCGCGCGCGATCGAGGCGGTGCGCACCGACCTCGCCTCGGGCAAGCCGATGGACCGGCTGGTGATCGGCGATGTTGGTTACGGCAAGACCGAGGTCGCGCTGCGCGCCGCCGCGCTCGCCGCATTGGCGGGCGGACAGGTCGCGATCGCCGCGCCGACGACGGTGCTCGCGCGCCAGCACCTGGAGAGTTTCGCCAGCCGCTTCGAGGGAACAGACGTGGTGGTCGCCGGCCTGTCGCGGCTGTCGAGCGCGGCGGAGAAGAAGCAGGTCAAGGCCGGCCTGGCCGACGGGTCGATCCACGTCGTCGTCGGCACCGGTGCGGTCGCGGGCAAGGGCGTCGCGTACAAGAACCTCAGCCTCGTCATCATCGACGAGGAACAGCGGTTCGGCGCGGCGGACAAGCAGCGCTTGCGCGACCTGTCGGCGGGGCATGTGCTGTCGCTGTCGGCGACGCCGATCCCGCGCACGTTGCAATCGGCGCTGGTCGGATTGCAGCAACTCTCCGTCATCGCAACGCCCCCGGCGCGGCGCCAGCCGATCCGCACCGCGGTCGCCAGCTTCGACCCCGAGGTGATGCGCGCAGCGCTGCTGCGCGAAAAGGCACGCGGCGGGCAGAGCTTCGTCGTCGTGCCGCGGATCGAAGACATGGCACCGCTCGCCGAAAAGCTCGAACGGCTGGTGCCCGAGCTCGACCTGCTCCAGGCACACGGCAAGATGGCGGCGGCGGAGATCGACGACGCCATGGTCAGGTTCGGGCGCGGCGACGGCGACGTGCTGCTCGCGACCAACATCATCGAGGCGGGATTGGACGTGCCGCGCGCGAACACGATGGTGATCTGGCGCGCCGACCGCTTCGGGCTGTCGCAACTGCACCAGCTACGCGGGCGCGTCGGGCGCGGCAGCCGGCGCGGGCAGGTGCTGCTGTTCACCGAACCCGACCACGAGATCGCGCCGCGTACCCTCAAACGGCTGCGCACGCTGGAAGCATTCGATCGATTGGGCGCGGGCTTCGCGATCAGCGCGCGCGATCTCGACATGCGCGGTGCGGGCGACCTGTTGGGCGAAACGCAGGCCGGGCACATGAAGCTGATCGGGATCGACCTCTACCAGCAATTGCTCGAGGACGCGCTGCGCCGCGCGCGCGGCGAGGAAGCCGACCGCTGGACGCCCGAACTGCAATTGGGGGTCGAGGGTTGTCTGCCCGAAACGTGGATCCCCGACGAGGAACTGCGCGTGTCGATCTATGGTCGGATCGCGCGGCTGTACGACGCCGAGGCGCTCGACGCGTTGGAGGAGGAACTGGAGGACCGCTTCGGTGCGATGCCCGACGAGGCACGTACGCTGATCGCGGTCGCGCGGCTGCGCGCCGAGGCGCGCGCGGCGCAGATCCAGCGCATCGTCGCGGGACCGGCCGCGATCGCGCTCGAACCACGCCCACGCGTCACGCTGTCGGCGGAAGCGCTGGAGGAGAAGAACGGCCGCTACCTGCTGCGCGAGCGGATCGAGGATGCCGACGAGCGACTGGCGAAGGTGCAGGAGGTGGTCGCAGCGCTGGCGGAATGAGGTGGCGGGTGGAGGGCGATGCCACGATCACCGCAACGCGTCGTTGCCCCACCTGACCCCCGCTCTAGTCACCCCGGACTTGATCCGGGGACCCGCTATTTAGACGGAGCGAGAGAAGGTAGCGTCATCCCGGATCGAGCCCGGGATGACAGGATGCCGCACGTTGGTACGCCATCTCGCGGTTCGAGAGGAAGCCGCGATCACAAATTCGCCTGTTCCTCCACCGGCAGGTCGGCACCCGGACCGTAGTAAAGCTCGGCACACTCGTTCCGCAGGCAACCGCCCTCGATCGTGATGTCGTCACGATACGCGTGGGTGACGAAGGCGAGCGTGTCGACGCCGTGCGCCTCGAAATACATCGGGTGCACGTCCGCGCCTTCCGCGCCGTAAACGACCCGCGTCACCTTGGACCAGATCGAGGCCATCGTGCACATGCCGCACGGTTGCAGCGTCGAATAGAGCGTCGCGCCGCGCAGTTCCATGTCGCCGATGCGCTCACACGCGCGACGGATCGCCATCATCTCGGCGTGGGCGGTCGCGTCGGGCAGTTCGTGCGTCTGGTTGCGCTCGGCTGCCAGCACCTGCCCGTCGCGCACGATCACGCAGCCGAGCGGCGAGGTCGACGGGTCCGAGCCCTTCGATCGCGCGACCTCCAGCGCCACGCGCATCCAGCGTTCGTCGTCCTCGGTCATCGATCATCCCCTTCGGGCACGATAACGTGCGGACGGATCGAAAGACGCGTCTCCGGTGGAGCGAAATGCCGCTATTCAACGCTCAGGCGGAACAAGGGTGTGACGCAGGCATAAAGCCCGACGCGGGTTCGCGGCGTAACGGTGCCGCAAACGCAGACGCGCTCCTGCCGGGGGGCGGCAGGAGCGCGTCGCGTTCGGTCCGTCGCTCGCGCGGAGGGGGGCTCAGGCGAGCGTCAGACCGACATCCACATTGCCGCGGGTGGCATTCGAATATGGGCAGATCTGGTGCGCGGCGTCGACGAGCTTCTGCGCCTCGTCGCGGTCAAGGCCGGGCAGATCGACGACCAAGTCGGTCGTGATCCCGAAGCCACCTTCCGAGCGCGGGCCGATGCCGACGGTCGCCGTCACCTTGGTCTCGGCAGGCACCTTGACCTTCATCTGCGCACCGGCCGCCTTCAGCGCGCCGATGAAGCAGGCCGAATAGCCGGCCGCGAACAATTGCTCGGGGTTCGCCCCCTCACCGCCCGCGCCGCCGAGCTCCTTTGGGGTCGACAGCTTGACGTCGAGCACGCCGTTTTCGCTGCGCGCATGGCCGTCGCGGCCGCCGGTCGCGGTCGCCTTGGTCGAATATTTGACATCGACTGCCATGTTCGTGCTCCTCGTGCTTCGTTACGGTGCGACATTGTGTATCGCGATAACTTTTAGATAGGCGCGCGATCCGGCCTTGTCCAGCGCTTTGTTTATCGCGATATCGGTTGCGAAAGCCGGCGCAATGGTCGGCACCGGAGTTCACCCATGTCCGCCCCCCTGCCGCTCGATCAGCAGCTCTGTTTCTCGCTTTATGCCACGTCGATGGCCATCAACCGCGCCTACAAACCCCAACTCGACTCACTCGGCATCACCTACCCGCAATATCTGGTGCTGCACGCATTGTGGGAGGAGGACGGACGCACGATCGGACAGGTCGCGGAGCGGCTGGCGCTGGAATCGAGCACGGTGACCCCGCTGGTCAAGCGGATGGAGGCGGCAGGGCTGATGACGCGGACGCGCAACCCCGCGGACGAGCGGCAGGTCCAGGTACGCCTGACCGAGCGCGGACGCGCGCTGCGCGAGGAATGCGGGTGTCTGGGCGAAACACTGGTTGCGCGAACGGGTATGTCGTTCGCCGAACTCGACCAGCTCAACCGTCAGGTACAGGCGATGCGGGACGCGTTACAGGCAGCGAGCGCCCCGAAGCGCGCGTAGCGCGCGGGCAGAGATCAATTCCGTGCCCGCGCGAGGAAGACGGCGTCAGCGGCAGACGCGCACTTGGCGATGGTTGCGCCACACCACCCGGCAGCGGCTGTTGCCGTAGCCGTTGTAGCCGTAGCGACGATGATCGCCGCGATAGTTGCGATCGTGCCGTCCGTAATCGCGATGGTACCGCGCGTCGGGGCCGCGATGGTGACCGCGGTAGTCGCGGTGCTCGGGCCCACGCCCCGGACGATGATCGGGTCCAGGACCGCGGTCGTGGTGGCGGTCGCCGCGCGGACCCCGCGCGTCGGCGGTTGCAGAAACGCCCAGGCTGGCGATGACGAGGCCGGAGGCGGCGATGATGCGAGGAAGCTTCATGGACTAATACTCCTTACCCGATAAGCGGACGCCAAACGCCTAAGCTGCACGATCGGCACACAGGCTGAACCCGATTGTAGGGCAAGGTACAGGTTCGCGGGCGCGGGCAGCCGACAAGCGAACACCCGCGCCGGTCGACCGACGCGGGTGTGTACGCTGCCCGAAGCGGGGGGCGGGTCGGGCAGCGGACCTGTTAGCGACCATGGTTGTCAGGTAGCGAACCGGTTCTCCGCTGTCCTCAGGCTGCGAACTGGTTCATCGTATTGTGCGCGCCGCCGGCCTTCAGCGCCGCTTCACCGGCAAAATATTCCTTGTGATCGTCGCCGATGTCGGAGCCCGACATGTTCTGATGCTTGACGCAGGCGATCCCCTCGCGGATCTCGCGGCGCTGCACGCCCTTGACGTAGCCGAGCATCCCCGCCTCGCCGAAATACTCCTTGGCGAGGTTGTCGGTCGAGAGCGCCGCGGTGTGATAGGTCGGCAGCGTGATCAGGTGATGGAAGATGCCGGCGCGCGCCGCCGCATCCTTCTGGAAGGTGCGGATACGCTCGTCCGCCTGCGCCGCCAGTTCGGTGTCGTCATAATCCACGCTCATCAACCGCGCGCGGTCGTAGGCCGAGACGTCGCGACCCGCGTCCACCCAGGCGTCGAACACCTGCTGGCGGAAATTGAGCGTCCAGTTGAAGCTGGGAGAGTTGTTGTACACGAGCTTGGCGTTGGGCACGACCTCGCGGATGCGGTCGACCATCGACGCGATCTGTTCGATGTGCGGCTTCTCCGTCTCGATCCAGAGCAGGTCGGCGCCGTGCTGAAGCGAGGTGATGCAATCGAGCACGCAGCGATCCGCCCCCGTTCCTTCCCGGAACTGGAACAGGTTGGACGGCAACCGCTTAGGCCGCATCAGCTTGCCGTCTCGGTTGATGATGACGTCACCGTTGACGCTCGACAGGTCGGTGATCTCCTCCGCGTCGAGGAAGCTGTTATACTGGTCGCCGATATCGCCCGGCTCCTTGGAGAAGGCGATCTGCTTGGTGAGACCGGCGCCGAGCGAGTCGGTGCGGGTCACGATGATGCCGTCCTCGACGCCGAGTTCGAGAAAGGCGTAGCGGCAGGCACGGACCTTGGCGAGGAAGTCGTCGTGGGGCACGGTGACCTTGCCGTCCTGGTGGCCGCACTGCTTCTCGTCGCTGACCTGGTTCTCGATCTGGAGCGCGCAGGCGCCCGCCTCGATCATCTTTTTCGCGAGCAGGTAGGTCGCCTCGGCATTGCCGAAGCCGGCGTCGATGTCGGCGATGATCGGCACGACGTGCGTCTCGTAGTTGTCGATCGCGTGAATCAGGCGCTGCGCCTCGATCTCGTTTCCGCCCTCACGAGCCTTGTCCAATTCGCGGAACATCATGCCTAGTTCGCGCGCGTCGGCCTGCTTGAGGAAGGTGTAGAGCTCCTCGATCAGCGCGGGCACGCTGGTCTTCTCGTGCATCGACTGGTCGGGCAGCGGCCCGAAATCGCTTCGGAGCGCGGCGACCATCCAGCCGGAGAGATAGAGGTAGCGGCCCTTGGTGGTGCCGAAATGCTTCTTGATGCTGATGAGCTTCTGCTGCCCGATAAAGCCGTGCCAGCACCCCAACGACTGGGTGTAGTTCGCCGGATCGGCGTCATAGGCGGCCATGTCGCGGCGCATGATGCCGGCGGTGTATTTCGCGATGTCGAGTCCGGTGTTGAAGCGGTTCTGGAGCCGCATCCGCGCGACCGCCTCGGCGTCGATGCCGTCCCACGTACCGTTCTGGCGCCCGATCAACTGGGTGATCTGGTTGGTATGGTCCTGGTAGGTCATGATGTTCCCCTTGGTATGTGGTCGGGGCGCGTAAAAATGGTCGCCGACGCGGGAGCCCCGCGCCGGCGATCCACCTTTCCTCCCCAGGAACTTGGTGCCGCCCGCTTGGCCACGGGCGGGTCGCGTCAGCCGAGCCGGCCGAGGCGATGGTAGAGGTTGGAGAATTTGGCCGAGCGGGGGTCGTCCGCGATCTGGCGGACGTAATTCGCGACGGCTTCCTTCATCAGCCCGAAGTCTTCGGTCGAGAAGACGGCACGGCTGCGCTGCGGTTCATTCGGCATGGACGTTCTCCTCTGGTGTTGATCTGCCCGGCGGGTCGATTGCCGTTGCGGAGGTAATAAGCCCGCGACTTGGCGTGCGTGAATAAGGATTGACAAAGTTTCTTGTCGCACGGTGCGCCGAACCCGCGTAAAAGCTGTCATGTTGTAAATCCGTTTACAGGTTGAGCGATGGCGCGCGAGCAGGTGATGGGCGGGCACGCGGTCAGGCGGCTGAGGCGGCGTACCGGGCTGACGCAGGCGGCGATGGCGGAGATGCTGGGCGTGTCGCCGAGTTATTTGAACCTGATCGAGCGCAACCAGCGCGCGCTACCAACGGGTTTGCTGGTCAAGATGGCGGAGGTGTTCGACTTCGATCCGCGCGCGCTGGTGGCCGGCGAACCCGGCGGCGGCGCGGAGGCGATCCGGCGGCGGTTGGCCGATCCGCTGTTCGCCGACCTGGAGATCGACCGCAGCGAGGTGGAGGAATGGCTCGCCGCCGCGCCGGGCGGGGCGGAAGCGTTCGCACGCGCGTTCGACCGCGGCGGTGTGGCAAGCGCGGCGGCGCCGGGCGACGGCGATGATCCGACGGTCGCGGTCCGACGCGAGATCGATCGATGGCGCAACCACTTCCCCGACCTGGACAGCGCAGCGGAAGCGGTCGCCGACGAACTGCGGCTCGCGGGCGCGGACCTCTACGGCGCGCTAACCGAGCGGTTGCGCGTGCGCCACGGCCTCGCGATCCGTATCCTGCCCGCCGAGGTGATGCCCGACCATTTGCGCCGGCTCGACCTACACGCCCGGCAGTTGCAATTGGGCGAGATGCTGTCACCCGCCAGCCGGACGTTCGCGCTGGCGTTCCAGCTGGCGCAGTTAGAGGCGCGGACAGAGATCGACGCGCTGGCCCGCGGCGCGGCGTTCGCGAGCAGGGTGTCGGAGCGGCTGTTCCGGCGGCACCTCGCGGGCTATTTCGCCGCCGCGGTGATGATGCCTTACGCTCGCTTCCTGCGCGCGTGCGAGGGGAGCGGCTACGATCTCGCCACCTTGCAGCACCGCTTCGGCGCGAGCGTCGAACAGGTCGCGCACCGGCTGACCACGCTCTCGCGCGTCGGGGCGCGCGGGCTCGCGTTCTTCCTGCTGCGGATCGACCGCGCGGGTCAGGTGTCCAAACGTTACGCCGGGGCGAGCGGCGCGGCGCTGGTCGCGACCGACGCGCGCTGCCCGCTGTGGCGGGTGCATCACGCGTTCGATCGACCAGGCACGTGGCAAGTGCAACTGGTCGAGCTGGAGGACGGCGCGCGCTGGTTCACGCTGCAGGTCGCGGTGCCGGGGACGCGCTCGATCGGGGTCGGCACGGGCGCGGTCGCGGCGGAGTTCGCGCTGTCGATCGGGGTGCCGGCCGAACAGGCGACTACGCTGGCCGCCGCGCGCGGACTCGACCTCGTCGGGACGGCGACACCGATCGGGCTCGGCTGCCGCCAGTGCCTGCGCGCCGAATGCCCGCAACGCTCGCTACCGCCCGCCGCCCGCGCGCTGGTGATCAACGAACGCGAGCGGCGCATCTCGGCGCTGAGCTTCGCCGGCGACTGAGCGCAACCGCGCTCAATTCAGGAGCGGCGACCCTGCGGCTTGCGCGGGTTGGTCGGCCGTGCGCGATGCGTCGGCGCGCCGCGATGGCCACCGATACGCGGGGCGCCACGCGGCGCGCCGTTGCCGCCGGGTGCGGGGCCGTTGCCCGGCACGATGCGGATGCCGCTCTCGTCCTCGCCGTCCTCGCTCGCGGTGCGCTGAACCGCAGCGTTGAACTTCGCCGCAATCGCGCTCGGCACCTGGAACCACGTCTCGTTCGGGCCTATGCGGATCGCGCCGATCTCGTTGCGGGTGATGTGGCCGCGGCGGCAGAGCAGGGGCAGGATCCAGCGCGGATCGGCATTCTGGCGCCGGCCGATGTCCATCGCGAACCATTGCGTGTCGTCGAAGCCGGGGCGGTGGCGGTCGGCCTGCTGCGCGCGCTGCGCCTCGGGCGTCGCGGCGACCAGCTCCTCGGGCTCGGGTAGGCGCGCGCGGTGCGCCTGGACGAGCATCGCGGCGATATCCTCGGGCGACTTCTCCGCGATCAGTCGCTGGGCGAGCGCGCGATCCTCGTCGTCGATCTCCACCGGTTCGAGCAACTGCGTGACCAACCGCTCGCGGTCGCTGGCGCGGATGTCGTCGGCGGTCGGCGGGTTGGTCCACTCGACGTTGATCTTGGCGCCGCGCAGCATCATCTCGACGCGGCGGCGACGCGGATAGGGCACCAGCAGGACCGCGGTGCCCTTCTTGCCCGCGCGGCCGGTGCGGCCCGAGCGGTGCTGGAGCGTTTCCGCGTCACGCGGCAGCTCGACATGGATGACGAGGCTCAAGGACGGCAGATCGATGCCGCGCGCGGCGACGTCGGTCGCGACGCAGACGCGCGCGCGCTTGTCGCGTAGCGCCTGCAGCGCGGCATTGCGCTCGTTCTGGCTATGCTCGCCCGACAAGGCGACCGCGGCGAACCCGCGCTCGACCAGGCTGGCGTGGAGGCGGCGGACGTTGTCGCGCGTGGCGCAGAACAGGATCGCGGTCTCCGCCTCGTGCAACCGCAGCAGGTTGATCGCGGCGTGCTCGATATCGGCCGGCGCGACGGTCACCGCGACATAGGAGATGTCGCCGTGGCCGCGATCCTCGCCCTTGGTCTCGATCCGGAGCGCGTCCTTCTGATACCGGCGCGCGAGCGCGACGATCGGCTTAGGCATCGTCGCGGAGAACAGGAGCGTGCGGCGCTCGTCCGGGGTCGCGTCGAGGATTTCCTCGAGGTCCTCGCGAAAGCCCATGTCGAGCATCTCGTCCGCCTCGTCGAGCACGACCGCGCGCATTGCCGACAGGTCGAGCGCGCCACGCTCCAGATGGTCGCGCAGGCGCCCCGGCGTGCCAACGACGATGTGCGCGCCGTGGCTGAGCGCACGGCGCTCACGCGAGGCGTCCATGCCGCCGACGCAGGTGGCGATGCGCGCGTGGGTGGGCGCATAGAGCCATTGCAGCTCGCGACTGACCTGCAGCGCCAGCTCGCGCGTCGGCGCGATGATGAGCGCGAGCGGGGCGCCCGGCGCGGGGAGCGTGCCCTCGGGCATCAATTCGCCCGACATGGCGAGGCCAAAGGCGACGGTTTTACCCGAACCGGTCTGCGCCGAGACAATCAGGTCGCGGCCCAGCGCCTCGGGCTCGATCACCGCCACCTGGACCGGGGTGGGAGCGGCATAACCGCGCGCGGACAGCGCCTCGGCGAGAGGCTGGGGAAGGTTCGGGAAGGTCATGGGGCTTTCAAAATTGGGTCGGTGCGCGTTGGCTGCAAGGGCAGCACGCCTGTTCGGCGCTCGCGCATCTTCGTTCAGGACAAGTTCGGGCTGGTAGCGGTAAGACGCCGCTGTGTCGAGCAGGAACCCAGTGTCGCGCAATAGCCCCGTGTCTAGCAGGAGCCGGGTGTCGTCCAGAAAGGCCAGAAAGGCCAAAAAGGATCACGCGCGGCGCGTCGCCGCAACGATCGTGGCGCTGTTGGCGGCGGCGGCGCCGGTAGCGAGCGCCGCGCAGGTCGCGAGCGCCCCGCCCGACGTTCCGCCGGTGAGCGTGGCCGCACCAACGCCGGTCGCCCGCCCCACTGCCCCGCCCCCGCCTCTCCCGATCGCCCCCCTGTCGCCTGCCCGGCAGAGCGCGCCGGACGCGATCGCGCAGGATGCGGGCGAATATGCACGGCTGTTCGACGTGACGCTCGCCGAAGCGCGCGCGCGCTTGCTGGCACAGGAGGAAACCGTGCCGGTCACCGACGCGATCGCGATCGAGCTGGCCGACCGGCTGGCGGGCATCGCGATCGAGCATCGCCCAACGTTTCGCATCGTCGTGCTGCTGACCGGCGACGCGCCGGTGCCCGCCCGCACGGTGCTGGCGGGCGGGATGACGGTGCCCATCGTGTTCCGCACCGGCGCGGCGGTGACGCGCGGCGCGCTGGAACTCGCGCTCGCCTCGCACCAGGCAGAACTCGCCGCGGCAGTGGCGCATCCGCCCGGCATGGGGATCGACCTGGCGACCGGCGAGCTGGTGGTGATCGTCAACCCGAGCGATGCCGACCGCGAAGGCATGGCGGCGCTGACCAGTCGACTGTCGGGAATAGCGGGCGTGCCGGTCCGCGTGCGGACCGATCGCGTGGTCGCGAGCGCGAACATGGCGGCGGAAGGCGGCGCGCGCGTCGTCGGCGTCGATCCCGCGGACGGGCGGCGTTACGCCTGCACCACCGGCTTCGTCGTGACCGACGGCGCGCGGACCGGCATCGCGACCGCGGCGCACTGCCCCGACGAGCTGAGCTACATCGGGCCGAACGGCGAGCGGCAGGTCCTGCCGTTCGTCGGGCAATGGGGCTGGGGCTATCAGGACGTGCAGGTCAATGCGAGCGACGTGGCGCTGTCGCCCAGCTTCTTCGCCGACACGGCCAAGACGGTGTCGCGCGGGGTCGCGGGCCGGCGTGCGCTGCCGAGCACGCGGGCGGGCGACGTGGTGTGCCACCGCGGCGAGCGAACCGGCTATAGCTGCGCGCCCGTCGAACTGGTGTCGTTCGCGCCCGCGGGACAACTCTGCGGCGGCGCGTGCCTGCCGACGTGGGTGACGGTCGCAGGACCGAAGTGCCAGGGCGGCGACAGCGGCGCGCCGGTGTTCCTGGGCAATCGCGCGTTCGGGCTGGTCAAGGGCGGCAGCTATCGCAGCGATCGTAGCTGTGCGTTCTATTTCTACATGTCGACCGACTATCTGCCGACCGGCTGGCGGTTGCTGGAAGAGGTGCCGACGCCCTCGCCGCCACCCGCGCCGGCCCCGCCGTCGACCTATCCCGCACCCGCGGCACGCTGATGTAGATTATGTCGAAACATTGCTGGAGCGCGGAACGTGGTCGACGGCGATCACGTTCTCCGGGCGTAACGAAGGAGTGTTTCGATGTTGTGGACGATCGCCGTGATCCTGCTGGTTCTGTGGCTGCTGGGCTTCAGCCTTCACGTCGCGGGCGGGTTGATCCACATCCTGCTGGTGATCGCGATCATCGTCGGACTGGTGCAGCTGTTCACCGGCCGCAGGGTGTAGCGCGGCTAGCGGATCGGGATGGAGGCGGTCGGGCCGACGACGGTCTTCCACTCGTCAACGTGCCACGCGGTAACCAGTCCCTGGGTCACATACGGGTCGCGCGCGACGAACGCCTCCGCCGCCGCGGCGGAGGTGAACAGCAGCAGCGCCTGCGTCGGCGCGTCGCCCACCGCGCCGCCCAGCAGCAGGTCGCCCGCCTCGCTCGCCGCCCAGGCTAGTGCCAGATGTTCGCTACGCAGGCCCGCGCGCCGATCGAGGTAATCGGGCGCGAGGTCGTAGCGGAGCAGCCAGTGGGTCACGCGCCCGGTCCTCTGCTCAATCGGCGAACAGCAACACCGGGGTTTCGAGCAGCTTCTTGAGCGCCTGGACGTAGCTCGCCGCGTCCCAGCCATCGACGACGCGGTGGTCGCAGCTGATCGACAGGTTCATCAGCTTGGCGCGGATCACCTCGTCGGTCCCTGCACGGAAGACGGGGCGCTCGACGATCTTGTTGGGGCCGATGATGGCCACTTCGGGCCGGTTGATGACCGGCGTCGTCGCGATGCCGCCGAGCGGGCCGAGCGAGGTCACGGTGATCGTGCCGTTGCCGAGTTCATCAGGCTTCAATTTGTTCGCGCGCGCCGCCTCGGCCAGCCGCGTGATCTCGGCGGCGAGTTGCCACACGTTCTTGTCCTGCGCGTCGCGGATGACGGGCACGGTCAGCCCCGCGTCGGTCTGCGCCGCCATGCCGAGATGGACCCGGCCCGACCGCGTCACCACGCCCGCCTCGTCGTCGTAGCGCGCGTTGAGCATCGGAAAGTCCGGCAGCGTGCGGCAGATCGCGACGATCATCAGCGGCAGCATCGTCAGCTTGGGCCGGCTCCCGCGGTTGGCGTTCAGGTCGGCGCGAACCCGCTCCAGCTCGGTCACGTCGATCTCGTCGACGTAGGTGAAGTGCGGGATGTGGCGCTTCGACGCCGCCATGTTCTCGGCGATACGGCGACGCATGCCGATGACGCGGACCTGCTCGTCGTCGCGCGCGCGGCTGGTGTGCGGGGCATGATAGCCCTGCCCCGAGCCGTAGCGGAGATAGGCGTCGAGGTCGGCGTGGCGCAGGCGGTCGCCCTCCGCCTTCACCTCGGCAAGATCGATGCCGAGATCGCGCGCGCGGGCGCGGACCGCGGGGGAGGCGAGCACGGGACGTGCGGGCGTGGCGGGCTGCTCGATCGCGGGCGCACGCGGCGCGGGCGCTGCGGCCTCGTAGGCCGGGGTCTCGCCGCGCGCGTCGGCGACGCCGGGGTTCTCGGCCTCGACGTTGTTCGTCTCGGTCGCCGGGGCCAGTTGCGGCTGCGGGGTCGACGAGGTGTCGGAGGCAGCGGCTGCGGGCTTAGCCGGCGACAGGTCGCTGCCCGTCTCGTCGGTCGGCTGCGCGACCGCTTCGGTTTCGCCGCTCTCGGCCGCGTCGGTCTCGATCACCACCAGCGCGGCGCCGATCGACACCTGGTCGCCGACCTCGCCCGCCAGTTCGACGACGGTGCCCGACACCGGCGATTCCATCTCAACGGTCGCCTTGTCGGTCATCATGTCGGCGAGCTGCTGGTCCTCCTCGACGCGGTCGCCGACGGCGACGTGCCACGCGACGATCTCGGCCTCGGAGATGCCTTCGCCGATGTCCGGCAGCTTGAAGGTGAAACGCGCCATCGCCCTTAGTCCTTCAGAATCTTCTTGAGTGCCTGTCCGATACGGACCGGCCCCGGGAAATACGCCCATTCGAGGCTATGCGGATACGGCGTGTCGAACCCGGTCACGCGCTCCACCGGTGCCTCGAGGTGATAGAAACACCGCTCCTGCACCAGCGCCGACAGTTCCGCGCCGAAGCCCGCGGTCCGCGTCGCCTCGTGAACGATCAGGCAGCGTCCGGTCTTCTTCACCGACGCCTCGATCGTCTCGATGTCGAGCGGGACGAGCGTGCGCAGGTCGATGATCTCCGCGTCCACACCGGTGTCGGCGACGACCTGCGCGCAGACGTGCACCATGGTGCCATAGGCGAGCATCGTCACCGCCTCGCCTTCGCGCACGAGGTTCGCCTTGCCCAAGGGTATCTTGTAATAACCCTCCGGCACCGCGCCGGCGGGATGCTTCGACCAATTCTCCGCCGGGCGATCCCAGTGGCCGTTGAAGGGGCCGTTGTAGATGCGCTTGGGCTCGAAGAAGATCGTCGGATCATTGTCCTCGATCGCCGCGATCAGCAGCCCCTTGGCGTCATAGGGGGTCGAGGGGATCACCGTCTTGATCCCCGACATGTGCGTGAACAGCCCTTCGGGCGACTGCGAGTGCGTCTGCCCGCCGAAGATGCCGCCGCCGAACGGCGAGCGCACCGTGATCGGCGCAGTGAACTCTCCGCTGGAGCGATAACGCAGCCGCGCCGCCTCGCTGACCAATTGGTCGAGTGCCGGGTAGATGTAATCGGCGAACTGGATTTCGGGCACGGGCCGCAGGCCGTAGGCGCCCATGCCGACCGCGACGCCGATGATCCCGCATTCGGTGATCGGCGTGTCGAACACGCGCGTCTTGCCATATTTCTTCTGCAATCCCGCGGTCGCGCGGAACACGCCGCCGAAATAGCCGACGTCCTCGCCCATCACGACCACGCCCGCGTCGCGCGCCATCATGACGTCCATCGCGGAGTTGATCGCCTGGATCATGTTCATGCGGGTGGTGTCGCCCGCCTGATCGGTTCCGGTCTGTTCGATCTCGGCCTGATCGGTCCCGGCCTGTTCGTTCATGGCAGCTTCCGTTTCAGCCATCGTCACTTCCTCGCCCACGGCCGACCGCTCGCTTCTTCCTCGTCGATCATCTGCTGGCGCTGCTCCTGCAAGTGCCAGGGCATGTCCTCGAACACGCCGTCGAACAGCGTGTCGAGCGGCTGGTGCAGGCCGTGGCCGAGGATGCCGTTCTTCTCGGCCTCTTTCTGCGCCGCCTTCACCTCTTCCGCGACCTCGCGGTCCATCGCCGCGTGACGCTCGTCGTCCCACTCGCCGATCGCGATCAGATGGTCCTTCAACCGCGTGATCGGATCACCCAGCGGCCACGCCGTCGGCTCGCCCGCCGAGCGGTATTGCGTCGGATCGTCGGAGGTCGAGTGCCCCTCGGTGCGATAGGTGAAATGCTCGATCAGCGTCGGCCCCGCATTGGTGCGCGCGCGCTCCGCCGCCCAGGCGGTCGCGGCATAGACCGCGAGCGCGTCATTACCGTCGACGCGAAGCCCCGCGATCCCGTAGCCGACCGCGCGCGCGGCGAACGTCGTCGCCTCGGCACCCGCGAACCCCGAGAAGCTCGAGATCGCCCACTGGTTGTTGACCACGTTGAAGATGACCGGCGCGCGGTACACGGTCGCGAACGTCAACGCGGAGTGGAAATCGCCCTCCGCCGTGCTCCCCTCGCCGCACCAGGTCGCCGCGATCTTGGTGTCTCCTCGCGACGCCGACGCCATCGCCCAGCCGACCGCCTGCGGATATTGCGTCGTCAGATTGCCCGAGATCGAGAAAAAGCCGAACCGTTTCTCCGAATACATGATCGGCAGCTGCTTGCCCTGCAGCTTGTCGCCCTTGTTCGAATAGATCTGGTTCATCATGTCGACCATCGGGCAACCGCGCGCAATGAGCAGCCCCTGCTGGCGATACGACGGAAAGCACATGTCCTCGTCGTCGAGCGCGTGCGCGGCGGACACCGCCACTGCCTCCTCGCCCAGCGATTTCATGTAAAAGCTGGTCTTGCCCTGGCGCTGCGCGCGAAACATGCGTTCGTCGAACGCGCGCACGGTCGCCATGTGGCGCAGCATCCGCCGCATCTTGTCGGGCGAGAGTTGCGGGTTCCACGGGCCGACCGCCTGATTGTTCTCATCCAGCACCCGCACCAGCGTATAGGCGAGATCGGTGAACTGGCTCGCGGCCTCGGCGGTGTCGGGTCGGCGCGCCGCACCCGCGGGTGGCACCTCGACGTCGGCGAAGTCGACCGCGTCGCCGGGACGGAACTTCGGCTCCGGGACATGGAGCGAGAGGCGGGGCAGATTGGTACGGGCGTCGCTCGCCACGGGACTCTCCATCATGCACTCGTTGGTGAGCGCTTCGGACTGCCTTAGGCGCATTTGTAATTATATTTCAAGGGCACTCGCCCGATCCGGGTGGCAGCCCCTCGCGCGATCGATCCGGCAAGGTGCAGCAAGATCGTAACGGTCTGCCATGCATCGACGGCTGCCTCGCATGCGTTGCCGCAATATCGTCGGCAACAAAGCTGCGGTGGACCGGGGACGGTTGTCATGCCGCGGCGATCGCCCGCAGAAAAAATATCCACAGCCAAATGCCCGGTGTGGGACGAACACCGTCGCCCGGCGGATTGACACGCGTGAGTTCACGAGAACAAAATAGGAACAAGTAACGCAACGAGTCGTATCACCACCGTGTCACAGCCGGAACCATCCATGGATACGCAATCGAGCGTGCTGGCGCAGCTGCGCGAAACGCTGCGCGCGATCGAAGGCGACGGGCACCGCCGGCGGCCGGTGCTGCCGTTCGGTGTCGGCGGGATCGACTCGCGGCTCGCCAACAGCGGGCTGAGGCTCGACGCGCTGCACGAGATCACCGCGGCGACGCCGTCGCTGGGCGACGACGCCAGCGCGACGTTGTTCATGGCCGGGATCGCGGCACGTGCCTGGGGACCGGTGCTGTGGGTGGTGCGCCGCCGCGACCTGTTCGCGCCCGCGCTCTACCAGGTCGGGCTCGCGCCCGAACGCGTGCTCTATGCCGAGGCCGCCGACGATGCCGAGGTGCTGGCGCTGATGGAGGAAGGATTGCGCCACCGCGCACTCGGCGCGGTGATCGGCGAGGCACGCCGCGTCGGCATGCCCGCGACGCGCCGCTTGCAACTCGCCGCCGAGGGTGGGCGCACGATCGCGCTGCTGATGAAACGCCACGCGCGCGAGGGCACGGACACGCTCGGCGCGCCGTCCGCCGCGGTGACGCGCTGGCGCGTCGGCTCCGCACCCTCGGCACCCCTCGCCACCCCCGGCATCGGGCGCGCGCGCTGGCACGTCTCGCTCGTCCGCCAGCGCGGCGGCGAACCTTTTCAACTCACAGTGGAGGCCAGCGATGAAACGGGTCGCATCGCTCTACCTGCCAACTTGGTCGATCGACCGCGTGCGGCGGGCGGAGCGGCAGCATACGCCGCCGCCTGAACGCGGCACGGTCGCAGGCGCGGAGCTCGCCGCACTGAAGCGCGCGAGCGATGCCGAACAGGGCGGCAAGCAGTGCGACGCGCCGCGCAACAGCGGCTGGCGCCCCGGCGCGCGTTGGGCCCGTAGCGAGGCATCGGCCGCGGACGCGCGCCCGTTCGACAGACCGCTCGCCGGCAAGGACGAACGCGCGGGCGGGGCAAGCGCGTGCTGGGCGGGCGAGACGCGCGCCGACGTCGAACGGCGGATCGCGCGCATGGAGGCGCACCAGCGCCCGCCGATGCGCGAGATGGGTCGCCGCAGCGAAGCGGCGGAGCACGCCTTCAAACGGTTGCCCGGTGACGACGGCAACAAGGCAAGCGGCTGGCCCGAACCCGGCACCGCAGCCGGCATGGTCGCGGTCCGCTTCGGCGGCGAAGGCATGCGCCCGACCTCCGTTCAACGCCGGCGCGACCCGGTTGTCGCGTCCGAGCCGGCATCGCCGCGCGACAATGCGTCGTCACCGGCGCTGCCGAGCAGCCCGGCTGCATCCGGTGCACTACCCCGGCACGTCCGTCGATCACGAGAGCATGGCTTATCAGTCGCGGACACAGCGCCAGTCACGATGATGCAGCCGCACGCGCGGCCGCTCCGGCTCGTGGGCACGGATGCCGATGGTCGCCCGGCTCCGGCGACGCAGGATTGCCCGGCGACGACCGGACCAGTCGCCGCCGCGGGCACGTCGCACGAGCACGTGCAGACCGCCTTGCCCGCGCTTCGCCCGGCCGTCGCCGCGATCCGCTATCCCGGCGACGGACCGCATCCCGACAAGCTGAGCGGGAAGAAGTCGGGCGGCGGCAAGGGCGTGGGCGAGCGCCGCGTGACCGCTGGTCGCATCGGATCGAACGACGCGGGCGCGAGCGTGCTGCCGGTTTCGCCCTTTTTCGACACCGGGCGCAGCACCGCGGGCACGCTCGCGCGCGTCTGCCCCGCGGATGGCACGTTCGACCCCGCCGGTCCGACACGCGCGTGGTCGGGCAACGGCGCGCAATCCGCCCCACACCACGCGCCGCTCGTCACCGTGCACAAGATCGGCAGCCGGATCGAGGTCGCCGCCGCCTGCCCCGCCGCGCGGCTGCTGGGGATCGATCCCGGCATGGCGCTGACGCAGGTGCGCGCCGCCACCCCCGAGGTGCGCGTCCGCGACGCCGATCCGGCGGGCGACCGTGCCGCGCTCGACGCCCTCGCGGTGGCGCTGGCGCGGCGCTGGTCGCCGTGCGTGTCGGTGTCGGATGCGCCACCCGCGGCGACCGGCGGCGAGGCTGGCGGCGGTGAGGCCGGGCTGTTCATCGACCTGACCGGGGTCGCGCACCTCCAGGGCGGCGAGGAGGCGATGGCGCGCCGGATCGTGCAACTGCTCGCACGGCTGGGGATCGCCGCGCGCGTCGGCATCGCCGATACTCCGGCGGCGGCCTGGGCGCTGGCGCGGTTCAACCCCGGCCCGGTCACCGCGCTGCCGCCCGCGCACGGGATCGCGCCCTTCGCCGATTATCCGGTAACCGCACTCCGGCTAGAGGCGAGTGCGGTGGAGTTGATGCGCCGTCTGGGGATCGACCAGGTCGGCGCGCTCGCCGCGATGCCGCGCGCGCCGATGGCGCGCCGCTTCGGACACGGCGTCGCAACCCGGCTCGACCAGTTGATCGGCGCGGTCGCGGAGCCGGTCGCGCCCGTCATCCCGCGCGATCCGGTGATGGTCGAACAGCGCTTCGCCGAGCCGATCCTGACCGCGGAGCCGATCGCCTATTGGATCGCGCAACTGAGCGACCGGCTGGTGCAGCGCCTGGCGCAACAGGGGCGCGGTGCGCGCGCGTTGGTGCTCGCGCTGACGCGCGTCGACGGCGCGGTGCAGGCGGTACGCGTCGGCTTCGCGCGCGCGACGCGCGACGCGCCGCACATGCTGCGGCTGCTCGCGCGGCGGATCGAGCTGATCGATCCGGGTTTCGGGATCGAGATCATGGCGCTCCACGTGACGCGCGACGAACCGCTCGGTGCCGAGGCACTCGCGGGCGATCTGGAGGAAGCGGTGCCCGATCTCGCCGCGCTGGTCGACGCGATCGTCAACCGGATCGGCGAGGCGCGGCTGTGGCGCACGTGCGCGGTCGAGAGCGACGTGCCCGAACGCTCGGTCGCGGGCGCCGCGCCGCTCGACCGCGCCACGAACCCGCACGCGCGGCTGGTCCGCGACGATGTGCGCCACCTCGACACGCGCGGGGCGGCGCACCCGTGGCATCCGCGCTGGCCGCGCCCGGCGCGGCTGCTGCGCCGGCCCGAGCCGATCGACCACGTCATGGCCGAACTGCCCGATTCCTATCCCAAGCGGTTCCGCTGGCGCGGGCAGATGCACCAGGTGGTGCGCGGCGACGGGCCCGAGCGGATCGCGGGCGAATGGTGGCGCCGCGTCGCCGAGCGCCAGGCGGTGCGCGATTATTTCCAGGTCGAGGACGAGGCAGGCCAGCGTTTCTGGCTGTTCCGCCGCGGCGACGGGCAGCGCCCCGAAACCGGCGACATGACGTGGCATCTGCATGGCACGTTCGGGTGAGATCGCGCGCCACCGCGGCGCGTGCGGTCCGCGCGCCGCGGTGGCGCCATCTACGCGCGGGGCGGAGCGCGATGTAGCCGCCACGCGCCGTGTGCGCGGCCACCTCCCCCCTCGCGGTCGATCATGCGCGGCACGGGTGCGCCGCGCGTGACCTACAGCGAGCTTCAGGTCACGACGCATTTCTCGTTCCTGCGCGGTGCGTCGTCGTGCGAGCAGTTGTTCGCAACCGCCGCGGCGATGGGGATGCCCGCGCTCGGCATCACCGACCGCAACTCGGTCGCGGGCGTGGTGCGCGCGCTCTACGCCGCCGACGAGGTGCGCCGCGACACCGGGCTGGTCATCCGCTCGATCCCCGGCTGCCGGCTCGACCTGGTGTCGGGCGATTCGCTGCTGGTCTGGCCCGAGGATCGTGCCGCCTGGTCGCGGCTGACGCGGCTGTTGTCGCTCGGCAAGAACCGCGCCGACACCAGGCACGGCGAAAAGGGGCAGTGTTTCCTCCACTGGGAGGATGTGGCGGCGCACGCCGACGGGCTGGTCGCGGCGCTGGTGCCGGGCGACGGCGTTTCGGCCGATGAACCGGGCGGCGCGGGCGTGCCGCCGGCGCGCGCGCTGCGCTGGATGGCCGATCTGTTCGGCGCGCGCGGCCACGTCTGCCTGACGCATTGGCATCGCCCTGGCGAGGAACGACGCCTTGCCGACACCGCACGGATGGCGCGACGCCACGGCCTGACCCCGCTTGCCACCGGCGACGCGCTGTTCCATCACCCCGACCGGCGCATGATGCAGGACGTGCTGACCGCGATCCGCGAGAAATGCACGATCGACGAACTGGGCTTCCGCCGCGAACGCAATGCGGGGCGCCACCTGCACCCGCCGGCCGAAATGACGCGATTGTTCCGCGCGCACCCGGACGCGCTCTCCGCGGTGGAGGCGGTGGTGGAGCGCTGCACCTTCTCGCTGCGCGACCTCGATTACCAATATCCCGAAGAGATCGTGATGAACGGCCGCACCGCGCAGGAGGCGTTGGAGCGGCTGGCGCGCCAGGCGCTCGCGAATCGTTTCAACGGCGCGCCGCCCGCGGCCTATACCAGGCTGATCGAGCACGAACTCGCGCTGGTCGGGCGGATGAACTACGCCGCCTATTTCCTGACGGTGAACTCGATCGTCACCTATGCGCGTTCGGTCGGCATCCTGTGCCAGGGCCGCGGATCGGCGGCCAATTCGGTGATCTGCTTCGTGCTCGGCATCACCTCGATCGATCCGGTCAAGCACCAGTTGCTGTTCGAGCGCTTCGTCTCGGAGGAACGCCGCGAACCGCCCGACATCGACATCGATTTCGAACACGAGCGCCGCGAGGAGGTGATCCAGTGGATTTACGAAACCTACGGCCGCGACCATGCCGCGCTGACCGCGGTGGTCAGCCGGTTCCGCACGCGCGGCGCGATCCGCGAGGTCGGCAAGGCGCTGGGCCTGCCCGAGGACATGACCGCCGCGCTCGCGGGTCAGGTATGGGGCTGGTCGAGCGAGGGCGTGCCGACCGAGCATGTCGAGGCGCTCAACCTCGATGCAGGCGAACCGCGCCTGGCGCTCGCGCTCGAGCTCGCACGCGACCTGATCGGCACGCCGCGCCACCTGTCGCAGCATCCCGGCGGTTTCGTGCTGACGCGCGCGCCGCTCCACGACCTCGTCCCGATCGAGCCCGCCGCGATGCCCGACCGCCACGTGATCGAATGGGAAAAGGCCGATATCGAGGAACTCGGCTTCATGAAGGTCGATATCCTGGGGCTCGGCATGCTCGGCTGCATGCGGCGCGCGTTTGACCTGCTCGCCGCACACAAGAACACCGCGCTGACGATGGCGTCCGACGACCTCCAGCACGACGATCCCGCCACCTTCGCGATGATCCAGGAAGCGGACACGCTGGGCGTGTTCCAGATCGAGAGCCGCGCACAGATGAGCATGCTGCCACGCATGAAACCGAAGGAATTCTACGACATCGCGATCCAGGTCGCGATCGTGCGGCCGGGGCCGATCCAGGGCGACATGGTCCACCCGTATCTGAAACGGCGCGAAGGACTGGAGAAGGTCGAATATCCCAACGACGCGCTCGCCGCGGTGCTCAGGAAAACGCTCGGCGTGCCGTTGTTCCAGGAACAGGCGATGCAGGTCGCGATCATCGGCGCAGGCTTCTCCCCCGGCGAGGCGGACCAGCTTCGCCGCGCGATGGCGACGTTCAAGATGACGGGCGGCGTCGGCCCGTTCCGCGATCGCTTGATCAAGGGCATGCGGAAGAACGGCATCACCCAGGCGTTCGCCGAGCGGCTGGTCAAGCAGATCGAGGGGTTCGGCAGCTACGGCTTTCCCGAAAGCCATGCGGCGAGCTTCGCCAAGATCGCCTACGCCTCGTCGTGGATGAAATGCCACCACCCCGACGTGTTCTGCGCCGCCCTGCTCAACGCGCAGCCGATGGGTTTCTACGCGCCCGCACAGATCGTGCGCGACGCGCGCGCGCACGGCGTCGTGATCCGCCCGGTGTGCGTGATGGAAAGCGAATGGGACACGAGCCTGATGGGTTTGATGGCGCCCCCAACCCTACCCCCGTCCCCACGCACGCTCCTGCCGCTCAGGCTCGGCCTGCGCGTGGTGCACGGTTTGTCGGGAGAGGACGCCGGACGCATCCTGACCGCGCGGGCCGAGCGGCGCTTCTCCTCGGTCGATGATCTGTGGCGCCGCTCGGGCGTGCCGCTCGCGTCGCTCGAAAAGCTCGCCAAGGCGGACGCGTTCGCCGGGCTCGGGCTCGACCGGCGGCAGGCCTTGTGGGCGATCCGCGGCCTGGGCGAGAAACCGCTGCCGCTGTTCGCGGGCATCGAGACGCGCGAGGCGTCGGTCACGCTCACCCGGCTGACCGAGGGGCGCGAGGTGGTGGAGGATTACCGCGCGATGCAATTGTCGCTGCGCGCGCACCCCTTGCGCTTCCTGCGCGGATTACTTTCCGAATGCGGCATGGTGCCGTGCGATACGCTGGAACACCGCAACGGCACCTGGGTCGAAGTGGCGGGCATCATCCTGGTGCGGCAGCGTCCGGGCAGCGCCAAGGGCGTGCTGTTCCTGACGATCGAGGACGAGACCGGGGTCGCGAACGGCATCTTGTGGCCCGACCGGTTCGAGGCGCAGCGCCGCACCGTCATGTCCTCCGCGATGGTGTCGTTGCGCGGGCGGGTGCAAAAGGAGGGTAAGGTGACGCACGTCATCGTCGACCGCGTGACCGACCTCACCCCGATGCTGCGCACCGTCGGCGACATCGACCTGCCGCGCCTCACCGCGCCCGCGGACGGGGTGACGAGCGGCGGCACCCCCGATGCGCGCGATCCGCAATGGCGACCGCCCGTCCGCTCGGACTATCATTTCCGCGACCGTGCCGAGCCCGCTATCCCGATCAAGAGTCACGATTTCCATTGATCCGCAGGATAGCGATGGCGGGTCCGTTGCGGCCCGGCTATGCACGTGACACCACGTCCCCACTCTCCCCGCGAGCCCATGCATCCCGACCCGACGCCGACCGGTCCGCTGCCGCGCGCGCTGCGCTTTCTGGCGGGCGGGGGCGCGGCGACCGATCTGATCCTGGCGCGCGACTGGCGCGAGCATCCGCTGGGCGAGCCCGCCGACTGGCCGGTCGCGCTCAAGACCGCGCTCAGCCTGATCCTCAACTCGCCCGAATCGATGATCCTGAGCTGGGGCCGCGAGGACCTGTTCTTCTTTTTCAACGAAACCTATTTCCCGCTGCTCGGCCCCCGGCTCGACTGGGCCATGGGCGCGCGCTTCGACGAGGTCTGGGCCGATGCGCTCGAACAGGCGATGCCGATCGTGCGCGACGCGTTCGAGGGCCGCAGCCAGCGCTTCACCGACCTGCCGTGGAAACTCGACACCGATCGTGGCGCGGCGGACACGTGGTGGACCTTCTCCTATTCGCGTGTTCTGGACGAAGCGGGCGAGATCGCCGGGCTGTTCATCTTCACCAACGAGACAACGACGCGCGTGCTCGCCGACGCGGCGCTGCGCGAGAGCGAGGAACGGCTGCGGCTGGTGATCGAGGGCGCGACCGATCACGTCATCTTCACCACCGACCCCGGCGGGGTCATCACCAGTTGGTCGGCGGGTGCGCAGGCGGTGCTCGGCTGGACGCCCGCGGAGGCGGTCGGTCGGTCGGCGTCGATGATCTTCACACCCGAGGATCGCGCCGCTGGCGCCGACGTGCGCGAACTGATCACCGCCGCGCGGGACGGTTGCGCCGCCGACGAGCGCTGGCAGATGCGTCGCGACGGCACGCGCGTGTACCTGAACGGGTCGGTCCATCCCCTGCCCGCCGACGCGCAGGGGCAGGAACGCGGCTTCATCAAGATCGCGCGCGACGAAACGCAGCGCCGCGCCGCGCGCAAGCAATTGGAAGAACTCGCCGCGACGCTGGAGCGCCAGGTCGCCGAGCGGACCGCGGATCGCAACCGGTTATGGCAATTGTCGAGCGACCTGATGCTCGTCGCGCGCTTCGACGGCACGATCGAGGCGGTCAATCCGGCGTGGACGCGCATGCTCGGCTGGGAGGCGCACGAACTGGTGGGTCAAAGCTTCCTGCCGCTGACGCACCCCGACGACATGGACCGTACCGCCGCCGCCGCGGCCGGGATCGGCGCGGGTGAGGCACATACGCGCTTCGAGAATCGGTATCGGCACAAAGACGGCAGCTACCGCACCGTTATCTGGGCGGCGGGCCCCGGCGACGGGCTGATCATCGCGATCGGCCGCGACGCCACCGAGGAGCGCGCGCAGGCCGACATTCTGGCGGCGACCGAGAGCCAGTTGCGCCAAGCACAGAAGATGGAGGCGGTCGGCCAATTGACCGGCGGCTTGGCCCACGATTTCAACAATCTGCTCACCGCGGTGACGGGCGGGCTCGAACTGCTCGATCACCGCATCAAGGCGGGGCAGTACGACAAGCTCGATCGCTACATGACAATGGCGCGCACCGGCGCGCAGCGCGCGGCGGCGCTGACGCAGCGGCTGCTCGCCTTTTCGCGTCGGCAGACGCTGGCGCCGACCGCGACCGACGCGGGCGTGCTGGTGGCGGGTTTGATCGACATCATCGACCGCACGCTCGGCCCCGCGATCGAGCTGAGCGTCGAAACCGGGCGCGACCTGTGGCCGGTACTGGTCGACGCGCCGCAGCTCGAGAATGCGCTGCTCAACCTGTGCATCAACGCGCGCGACGCGATGCCCGATGGCGGCCGGCTGGCAATCGTAACCGAGAACGTGACGCTCGACGCGCCGACCCCCGCGACGCAGGACCTGCCCGCGGGCGATTACGTCGCGCTCCACGTCGCGGACACCGGCACCGGCATGTCGCCGGACGTGATCGAGCGCGTGTTCGACCCGTTCTTCACCACCAAGCCGATCGGCGAAGGCACCGGGCTGGGTTTGTCGATGATCTACGGCTTCGTGCGCCAATCGGGCGGGCAGGTGCAGGTGCGATCGGTGGTCGACGAGGGCACGACGATGTCGCTGTTCCTGCCGCGGCTCGTCGGCATGGACGGCACGGCGGTCGCACCGACCGTATTGGTACCGCACGCGCCCGAGCAGTCGGCGGCGGAGGAGCGCGGGCGCACGATCCTGCTGGTCGAGGACGAGGCCGCGATCCGTGACCTGGTGAGCGAGGTACTGGGCGATGCGGGCTACCGCGTGCTCTCCGCACCCAACGGGCCGAGCGGGGTGGCGATGCTGCAGGGGGCCGGGCCGGTCGACCTCCTGATCACCGACGTCGGGCTGCCCGGCGGGCTGAACGGGCGCCAGGTCGCCGATGCGGGACGCGCGCTCCGCCCCGCGCTGCGCGTCTTGTTCGTCACCGGCTACGCCGCCAACGCAGCGATCGGCGCGGGGCAGCTCGAACACGGCATGGCGGTCCTGACCAAGCCGTTCGACACGCATGACCTGAAGCGGCGTGTGGCGGAGATGCTGGCGGACTGAGCCTGTGCGGGACACGGCGGCAACCCCCTGCGACTGGACTCTCAGGCAGTTTCAATTATATACCAAGCGTTATGGAAATTGCCGTCACTGATGCACCTGCCACGACGCCGTGCGCCGCGCCCAAGGGTCGCCCGCGCGAATTCTGCGTCGACACGGCGCTGACCGCCGCGCTGGGCGTCTTCTGGTCAAAGGGCTATGAGGGCGCGACGATGGCGGATCTCACCCAGGCGATGGGGATCACCAAACCGAGCATCTACGCCGCGTTCGGCAACAAGGAAGCGTTGTTCCACAAGGCGCTCGACCTCTATGAGGCGGAGAAGCTGGCGTATACGCGCGAAGCGTTGCAGCAGCCGACCGCACGCGCGGTGGCGGAACATCTGATGCGCGGTGCGATCGCGGCGCAGTCGAACGATTGCGGCCCGGGCGGCTGCCTGCGCGTCATCACCTCCAGCGCGTGCGGCAGCGAGGGCGAATCGATCAAGGCGGACGTGATGAAGCGCCGCGCCTCGTCGCAGGCGGCGTTGGTCGAGCGGTTCCGCACCGCGCAGGCCGAAGGCGACCTGCCCGCGCATCTGGAGCCCGAGGCGTTGACCGCGTACATCTACGCGCTGGTCCAGGGCATGGCGGTGCAGGCGGGGTCGGGCGCGACGCGCGCCGATCTGGAGCGCGTGGTCGACACCAGCCTGGCGATGTGGCCGACGCGCTGATCGTGGTCGATCGAATTATTTTACCGCTCGGTATACAAAGCTGTTGACCTGAGCCGCGGCGGTTTCTATACCGCTGAGTATAGAAACGGTAGCTTACCTTTACCGGCGAGCCACCATCCACCCACGACCGGTTCGCCGATCGTCATCAACGCCGCTGTGCGGGGCGCTCCGTTGCGCGCCGCCGTGATAGAATGAACCCGGACATGGCGCGGCCATGATCGCGGTCCCGCGTGCGCGCACGCGACAGGGAGTTTACCATCATGGCCTATATCAACTTCGCGAGCCCGCACGACCAGCTGCTCAGCCCCGCCCCCCGTCACGATCCGTTGCCGGTCGAGGCACCCGCGACGCAGCTCAGTGCGCTTGAGTGGTCGGTGGTCGCGATCGCGCGCAACGATCGTTTGTCCAGCCTGCGTGCACCGTCGCGCATCTCGGTCGCGATGGGCGGGCTGTTCGGCGCGCGCCACAATCCGCGGCTCGCCGATCCGAAGCTGGAGGCGCTGCGTCGCATGGCGGTGCTAAGCTGGCACCATGGCTATACCGTGCCGACCAGCGCGCTGACCGCCTTCACCGACGCAGGCTACACCATGGCGCAATATGAGACGCTGCTCGGCAGCATCGCGTCGGCACGCGTCGCGCGCAAGCCGCAGGCCTGAGGCTCAGGCCCGCTCCCACGCGAGTTCCTTCAACGGCACCGCGGCGTCGGCCAGCGCCGCGGGGGTGATCACCGCCCCGCCTTCGACCAATTTTCGTCCCTGCACGTAATCCTTGACCGCGTTGACGCAATCGAGCGCGACGACGCGACCTTTCTTCAAATAAACGACCGAGAAGCTGCGCGCCGCGGGATCGCCACGCAGCACCGCCTGATCGAACCCCGCCGACAGGCCGACCGTCTGCAGCTTCAGATCATATTGGTTCGACCAGAACCACGGCACCGCGTGATAGGATGCGGGCGCGCCGACGATCGCGCGCGCGACGACGTTCGCCTGATCGTTGGCGTTCTGCGCCGATTCGAGCCGGATCGCGGCACCATCCGCGAAGTCGTTGGCGTGGAGCGCGCAATCGCCGATCGCGAACACGTCGCTCAGGCTGGTGCGACAGGCCGCATCGACCGCGACGCCGTTGCCGCCTCGCGCGCCCGCTTCGAGCAGCGGCGAAACCGCGGGCACGATGCCGATCCCGACGATCACCAGGTCGGCGGCGATCTCCTCGCCGTCCGACAGTCGCACCGCTGACACCCGCCTGCCCTCGCCCAGAATACAATCGACCGCGACGTTCAGCCGAACGTCGACGCCGTGTGCGCGGTGCTCATCCTCGTAGAAGCGCGACAGGGCTTCGCCTGCCACACGCGCGAGCACGCGGTCCTGCGCCTCCAGCAGCACCACCTGCTTGCCGAACGTCGTGAGCACCGCGGCCGCTTCCAGCCCGATGTATCCGCCGCCGATCACCACCGCGCGGCGAACGCCCGCCAGCTCCGCCATCATCCGGTCGGCGTCGGCGCGGTTACGCACCGTGTGGATGCCGTCCAGATCGTGACCGGCGCAGATCAGCCGCCGCGGACTGCCGCCCGTCGCCCAGACGAGCGTGCCATATTCGACCGTGCGGCCGTCGGCGATCGTCACCCGGCGCGCGGCGGCGTCGACCGTCGTCACGGCATGACCGAGCGCGAGCGTGATCGCGCGGTCGCGCCAGAAGCTTTCCGGGCGGATCAGGATACGCTCGAACGGCTTGTCACCGGCGAGATATTCCTTCGACAGCGGCGGCCGCTCGTACGGCAGATCGGGTTCGTCGCCGATCAGCAGGATCGATCCGGCGAACTTCGCCTGCCGAAGCGCGATCGCGGTCTGCGCACCGCCGTGCCCCGCCCCCACGATCACGACGTCGTATTGCTGCACCGGCCCCTCCCCTGCTTTGCGCGCCGGTACCTAGTCGCAAGCGCCGCCACCGGACAACCCGCCCGGCCCACGACCACCTGCGGGGTAGCGAGGGGGCGCGAACAAGGTTAACCCAGGTTTCTGATGTGACGGCAATCAGGGACGCCCATGCCTGCCACCGCGACCACCGGCCTCGACGCGCTGACCGCACGCGAACGCGAAGTGCTGCGCTTGTTCGCGCAGGGACTGGAAGGCCCCGAGGTGGCGCGCGCGCTCAACCTGTCCGCCAAGACGATCGAGACCCACGTCCGCAACGCACGCGCCAAGCTGGGCGGGGTGCGTCGGCCGGCCGCCGCGCGCATGGTGGCGGAGGATGAGCGCGCCTCGAAAACTTTGCTCGATCAGCCACTTACCAGTCCAGCGCCTACCAATCCGTCCCCTAAGGCAGCGACTGGTATCCCGCTGCCGGCCGGTTCGCCGCATCTGGAGCCGGTCGATGCGTTGGGGGGCGACGCGGAGATGGTGCGGGAGGATCGGGCGATCTTCCTGCACCTACCCACGTCCGCCCCGCACCAGCTCACCGGCAGCAACACGGCGGATCGCGATTCGTCCACGCTGACCAAGTTGCTCTCGATCGCCGCGCTGGGGTTCGCCGTGATGGCGGCGCTCGCGCTGGTCGCACCGGTGACCGACGGACTGCAGCGCTGGGCCGACGTGATTCACCGCCACAGCAGCAACTAGCCGGATCGCCCCCGCGCGCTTCCGGTCAGGCACGGGAGTTACCGCATGTCGCATCTCCGCCATCAGATCGCGCTCGACGTCGGCGCGTCGTTCCTGCCCGCCAAGCGCCAGGCAATCGACGCCGCCGCCGCCAGTTTCGAATGCGTCGCCACGCTGTTGAAGGCCCGCCAGCGCGCGCGCTTCGCCCCCGATGAGGCGGGCGACGTCGTGGCACTGGCGGTCGAGGCCGCGAACGCATCCTATGCGGCGCAGGACGCGCTCTACCGCGTCCACGCGCGGCTGGCCGAATATCGTGCCGACTGGCAGATCGCGCCGGGCGCCGTCGGTCCCGACGACACGGTCGAGCCAGAGCGGACCGCGCCCAAGCTGTCGCTCGCCGCGCACGCCGCCTGAACGTCGCCCGCGGGCGACGCGCGTATCGGGGCTTGACCCGAGCGCGGCCACGGTGATGGGACAGCATCGATGCCGTGGTACGTCGCCTTGTTCTGGATCGTCAGCGCGTTGCTGGTCGTCGCCGCGTGGATACGCGGTGGATGGCCCGAGCGGGTGATCACGACCACGCTGCTGGTCGGCGTGATCGCGACCCGCATCGCGCGCTCGCCGCTGGCGATCCGCTACCACCACGTCGAATGGCGCATTCTGGTGATCGACCTGGTCACCTTCGCGATCTTCGTCTGGGTGGCCGTGAGATCGAACCGCCGATGGCCTCTCCTCGCCGCCGCGCTGCTGGTGCCCTCGTTGCTGGCGCATCTCGGGCGCCTGATCAATCCGACGTTTCACGCCAACGGTTACTCGATTGCGGGGCTGACGACCTATCTGCTGCTGCCGGTGATGGCGGCGGGGATCTGGCGCGCGCGAGCAACGAGGGAGACTGCGTCAGCGCGCGAACGCGGGAGTGCGCGCGGCAGTTAAGCTACATCCTGCGCGACCTGCCAGACGCGCAGCATGAAGCCTGGGCGCTCGCCGCCGAGTTCGAGACCGTGGCGGCGACGCTTGCCGCGACCCCGCACCGCATCCACGCGGTGGTGCGCGACGGCGCATCGGTCAGCGCCGCGCTCGCCTCCTTTGCCGAAACGCTGAGCGACGTACTGGAATGCCGGGTCGAGGATCGTCCGCTGGTGTCCGATTCGGTGGCGCTGCGCGACCTGCTCCACGCGCAGATGGCGTTCCTGCCGCGCGAGGAGGTACGCGCGCTGTTCCTCAATGCGCGCAACCGCCTGATCCGCTGCGAAGTGGCGGCGCGCGGGACGATCGATGCCTCCGCGATCCATGTGCGCGAGTTGATCCACCGCGCGCTCGACCTCGGCAGCACCGCGCTGATCCTGGCGCACAACCATCCCTCCGGCGATCCGACGCCGAGCGCGCACGACGTAACGCTGACCCGCGCGGTGATCGCCGCCGCCGCGCCGCTGCGCATCGCGGTGCACGATCACGTCATCGTGGCGCGTGGCGGGCAGGTCAGCCTGCGCGCGGCAGGGCTGATCTGATGCGCTGCAACCGCGCGCTCGACGTCATGGTGGTCGAACAGATGCTCGATCCCGAATTGCCGCTCAGCCTGTACGAGCGGTTGCGCACCGCGATGACGGTGCGCTCGATCCCGCACGGTGCGCAGGCGCTGCGGTTGATCGAGGCGGGCGCCGCACCCGACATCATCGTCGTCGACCGCCGCGCACCGGGCGTCGATCTCGTCGCGATGCAACGCCTGCTGGAGTTGCGCACCGACACGGCGCCGACGCGCGTGTCGTTCATCGACGCCGAACGCGCGCTGCTGTGCGCCGGCGACGCGGACGAGCCGATCGCGTTGCTCCACGATCTGGGCACGACACTCGACCGGCGCGACGAGGCGGACAGCGACGCGCACGATTGCTGAAGCGCGACTGGTTGGGCACCGTTGCTGCCCGACTGTAACGCTGCGTTGCAGCAAGAAAACGTCACGTCATGCTCATACAATGGTGGTCCAGCGCGGCTAGGCGTGGCGGGCACAGCAGGAGTTTGCCGTCGATGCACGAACCCAACCCGCGCCACCGTAGCCTGATCGAGTCGCTTCGCGCGTCATTGCTGATGCTCGGGTTCGGGCTGAGCGTGCTCGCCTTCCTGATCGCAATCGATCGCCCCGAATGGTTCCACCTGCGCCCGGCGACCGGAACCGCGGCGGCGATGGCGCACGCCGCCGCCCCGGCCGATCAAACGCGTACCGTGATGAGCCGGATCAGCGGCTGAGAAGGTTCAGCGGCTGCGCCCGACCGCGCAGCCGCTCAATCCGCGGCGACGAGCCGGCGGAAGCGATCGATCGCACAACTGGCGCCGCTGCGCGCGCGGATCACGTCGCGGCCGGCGCAGATCTTTCCGTCCTTGGTCGGCTTGAGATAGAAACCCGAGAAGAAGTTCATCGCCGGGCATTCGTCGTCCAACTTGGCGCGAACGCGCTTGATGCCGTCCACGATCAGGTCGACGTCACTCTCACCGCCGATCGCGGCACCGGTCAGCGACTTCATCTCGACGCAGCGCGGCCCCTTCTTCTCGCGCCACACCGGCACCGCCACGCGGCTGCGCGCGGGCGAGACACGCGGGATGCGGATGATCAGCCGCTCGTGGATGGTCAGTTGCGCGAGCTCCTCGCCCATCCACGTCGGTGCGGTTTGCGCCGACACCAGCACGGGCGCCGCGACCGCGAGCAGCGCGGGCGCGAGCAATGTCGAACCGAGCGGCGAGGAAGAGCGGGCACGCGTGGACATTGGTGCGCCTTCGTTGCGTTGGACCATTTGAACCTTCGATGAATTCGCCGCAAGACAAGCACATGACAGCAGCGTCCGACCGTCTCGTCGTCGACCTTTCCGCCCATCTGCCAGCGCGCGCGATCGTGACCGATGCCGACGCGATCGCACCGTGGCTGATCGACTGGCGGCGGCGCTACCACGGCCGCGCCACGCTGCTGCTCGCGCCAGAGGATAGCGCGCAGGTGCAGCAGGTGGTGCGCGCCGCGCGCGCGCACGGCGTGCCACTCGTGCCACAGGGCGGCAACAGTTCGATGGTCGGCGGCGCGACCCCGCCCGCCGACGGCAGCGCCACGATCCTGTCGCTCAGACGCATGAAGCGGGTGCGGCGGCTCGACGCGGACGCCGGGCTGGCGGTGGTCGAGGCGGGCGTCATCCTGGCCGACCTGCACGAGGCAGCGCTGGCGGTCGGGCAGCGGTTCCCGCTGACACTCGGCGCGCGCGGCTCGGCGACCGTCGGGGGATTGGTGTCGACCAACGCGGGCGGGACGCAGGTGCTGCGGTTCGGCACGATGCGCGGGCTCGTCGCCGGGCTGGAGGCGGTGCTGCCCGACGGGTCGCTCCACGACGGACTGTCGCCGCTCAAGAAGGATAACCGCGGTTACGACCTCAACCAATTGCTGATCGGCGCGGAGGGTACGCTCGGCATCGTCACGGCAGCCGCGCTGCGACTGGTGCCCGCGGTTGCGGCGCGCGCGGTCGCCTGGGTCGCGCTCGGCTCGCCCGACGACGCCTTGGTGCTGCTCAAGCGGTTCCAAGCGGCGAGCGACGCGGTGGAGAGTTTCGAGCTGTTGCCGGCGGAATCGCTCGACGCGGTGCTCGCCTATCTGCCGGATGCGCGCGCGCCGGTCGCGACCCGCGCGCCCTGGCACGTACTGGTCGAGGTGACCGCCCCCGTGTTAGCCGCCAGCCCCGCATCGATCGTCGAACGCGTGCTCGCCGCCGCGCTCGACGACGGCCTGATCGCCGATGCCACGATCGCGACGAGCGAGAAACAGGCCGAGGCATTCTGGCGGATGCGGGAATCGATCTCGGACGCCGAACGCGCCACCGGACCGGCCGCGCAGCACGACATCTCGGTACCGGTCGAGGCGATGCCGCGCTTCATGGTGGAGGCGGCGGCAGCGTGCGAGGCACGCTTTCCCGGTACCCGCGCCTCCGGCTTCGGACATCTGGGCGACGGCAATGTCCACTTCCACGTCCGTGCACCCGCCGGCACCGACCCGGCGGATTGGTACGGCGCGCAGGTGCCCGTCGTCTCTGCCTTTGTCCACGATCTGGTGGTAGCAGCGGGCGGATCGATCTCGGCCGAGCACGGCATCGGCCAGATGAAGATCGCCGAACTCGCGCGACTGTCGTCACCCGCGCGGATCGGCGCATTGCGCGCGATCAAGCAGGCGTTCGACCCCGACTGGCTGTTCAACCCGGGCAAGCTGATCGCGCGCTGAACGTCGCAGCGATTACGCGGTCGGCTCGAACGTGCTTGCGTGCGCCACCCGCACCGAATAACCCGCGAAAAAAGCAGGCCTGCGCGGGAACCTTTCGCGCGAATATCAAAACAAACACACCTGGAGACACGTTCAATGGCCAGCGCGCCGCAGCTTCCGCTCTTCTACAATGGCCTGGAGCCGCTCTCGAGCGAGGCCCATGCGAACTACCGCATCCGCCCGGCGAACGTCGCGCCGTTCCTGGCGCAGCAGCACGCCGTGCCGTTGACCGTTGAGGAATTCCCGCTGGTGCAGCGTTTCATGCCGATCGTCTTCTCGGTCGGTGACGACGCGATCCCGATCGGACTGATGGGACTGAACGAGGGCGTCAACGTCTTCGTCGACGACGAGGGCAAGCTGCTGAGCGAGGATTTCTACGTTCCCGCCTACATCCGCCGCTACCCGTACATGCTCGCGCGGTTGAACCCCGACGCGCAGGAGCTGTCGCTGTGCTTCGACCCGACCTCCGACACGATCGGCCCGTTCGAGGACGGCGAGCCGATGTTCCAGGACGGCAAGCCGACCGAGATCGTGCAGAATGTCCTGCAGTTCACCGAAAGCTTCGAGCAGGCCGGCGCGCGCACCAGCCAGTTCATGAAGGAACTGCGCGAGCTGGACCTGTTGATGGACGGCGAAGTGTCGATCCAGCAGGAAGGCGTCGAGCAGCCGTTCGTGTATCGCGGTTTCCAGATGGTAAATGAGCAGAAGCTGGCCGAACTGCGCGGCGATCAATTGCGCAAGATTTCGCAGTCGGGCATGCTGCCGCTGCTCTACGCGCACCTCTTCTCGCTGGCGCTGATGCGTGAGATCTTCTCGCGTCAGGTGCGCCTCGGCAAGATGCCGCAGCCCAACCTCTCGTTCTGATCGGACAACCCCATGCGATCGACCACCGACACCGCCCGCTACTCGTCGGTGGCGATCGCATTCCACTGGACGATCGCAGCGCTCGTCATCGCCAATCTGGTGATCGGCATCGGGCATGACGGCATCCCGGCGCTGCGCAGGCTGATGGGCGCGCACAAGGCGATCGGCATCACCGTGCTCGCGCTCACCGCCGCGCGTTTCGCGTGGCGGTTGACGCATCGCCCGCCGCCCCTGCCCGCGGGCACGCCGGCGTGGGAACGCGGCAGCGCGCACGCGACCCACTGGACGCTCTACCTGCTGATGATCGCGATGCCGCTCACCGGCTGGGCGATGGTGTCGGGGCCGGAGGCGAGCAGGCCGTTGAGCTGGTTCGGATTGTTCAACGTGCCGCTGCTGCCGATCGGGGCCGGCGCCGCCGACGCCGGGCACAGCGCGCACGGCGTGCTCGGCTGGCTGATGCTCGCGCTGGTGGTGCTGCACGTCACAGCGGCGCTGCGGCACCACCTGATCCTGCGCGACCATGTGTTGGCGCGGATGGCGCCCGCGCTACGCCGCTGATCCTGCGACAAGGCGTGCGGCGGACACGGTGTTTTTCTCGCGCGTTGCTTGAAACCTTTGCCCCAGATCATATGTTCTTGAGCGTACGGTTCTTGTGTCCCCCCTTTCGCAAGGCCGTACGGCACATCTTCTGATGTGCCTCCTCCCTGAACCTCGGCCACCGTGCTTTCAGCACGGTGGCTTTTTTTCATTCCGCCGCTTGCGCGAAGTCGCTGCCGGCCGTCCCTATTCCCGTCAGCGCCTCGTCGCGCAACGCGTCGATGATCGCGCGCACCAGCGTGACCGTGCGCGCCAGGCCGGGCCCCGGCTGATCGAGCCGCGCGTCGAGGTACAGCGCGCGATCGATCTCGAGCTGGACACCATGGACCTGCTCGGACGGACGCGCGTGGCGTTCGAGGATGTACCCGCCCGCGTACGGGCTGTTGAGCGCGTGCGCGAGCCCGGCACCCGCGATCTCGCTCTCGACCCGCTGGACGAAGCGCGCGGAGGCGGCCCGCCCGAAACGATCGCCCACCACCACGCGCGTGCGCCCGCCCGGCAACGACGGCATCGAGTGGATGTCGAGCAATACCGCCACCCCGAACCGGTCGCGCGCGCGCGCCAGCGCTGCACCCAGCGCGTCGTGGTACGGCCGGTGATCGGCCGCGATCCGCGCCTCGACCTCGTCGGCGCCCAGCCGGCGGCGCCAGACATCGCCCGTCGCCACGGTCCGCCGCGGCACGATCCCCAACCCCGCGCGCACCTTCGCCGACAATGGCGAGCGGCGCGCGCCGTCGTCGAGCAGCGGATCGCGCTCGTGCTCGGCGCGGTTCAGGTCGATCCAGGCGCGCGGCGCATCCTGCAGCAGCAGCGTCTCGTCCAGGCGCGCGCCAAGTGCGACCGCGTCGACGTGGCGGTCCTCCAGCGCCGACAGTTGCGCGGTCGGCGCGCGCAACGCCGCCCCCATCCCCGCGGGATAATCGCGCCCGGCGTGCGGCACCGACAGCACCACCGGACTGTCGGGCACGATGCTGCCGATGATGCGGAACGATGCGGTCATGAAGCGTGAAGCGTATGGGAGCTTCGCCGCAGGGGCAACACCGCGTGCCGCATTGCGACAGCGTTCACCATTTCCGGCGGTGGAATGTTACCCCTCTTGCAGGCATAATCCCGCTCGTTCGATCGAGGGTGATGATGATCAAGATTCTGCTGGCCGAAGACGACGCGGTGATGCGCGAATATCTGACGCGCGCGCTGGAAAAGTCGGGCTATTCGGTCAGCGCGGTCGATTGCGGCACCGCGGCGCTGCCGCTGCTGGAACAGGACACGTTCGACCTGCTGCTGACCGACATCGTGATGCCCGAAATGGACGGGATCGAGCTGGCGCAAAAAGCATCGGAGATGGTGCCGGACTTGCGCGTCATGTTCATCACCGGTTTCGCGGCGGTGACGCTGAAGGCCGGCAGCGCGATGCCGCACGCGCGCGTCCTGTCGAAACCGTTCCACCTGCGCGACCTCGTGCTGGAGGTTGATCGCCTGTTCAACGTCGACGCGTTGAATGAGTTGAATTGAGTGCTTGCGCACGCCCACGACCCCCGCTAGAGGCGCTCACCTCGGGCGTGTAGCTCAGTGGTAGAGCACTGTGTTGACATCGCAGGGGTCGCAAGTTCAATCCTTGCCACGCCCACCATGAAAGACCCGCTAGGCCGCAGGCTTAGCGGGTTTTTTCGTGCTCGGACGGCGCGATCGTCGCACCGTATCGGCGTCGTCCCGCCGCGGCTTGCTAGGCGGCGCGGGCGTGTTAAGCCGGCGACACGCCTTCTGCGTTCCCGGAGTGATGATGCGCCTGATCCCCCTCGCCGCCGCCCTGCTCGCGACCACCACGCCGGCCGTCGCGCAGGTGATTCACCAATATGGCGCGCTCGCGATCGCGCCGGCGGGTGACCGCGTCGCGGCGGTGGAGAGCGGCGATGGCCACGGCGTCGTCACGCTGCGCAACACCGGCGACGGGCGCGTCACGCGCACGATCGATCCGTGCGCGACGTGCAGCTATTCGGGGCTGACCTTCGCGCCGAACGGCGACCTCGTTTTCCTCGCGCGCGACAGCAAGGCGGGGAACGTCCGCCTGATGTACGCCGATACGCGCGCGACGCGCACGGTCGCGACGGTCGCGGGCATCGCGCAGACGCCGCGTGTCTCCCCCGATGGCAGGCGTGTCGCGCTGCTGGTGACGCTGGGCGCGGCCAAGGAAGCGGGCGCGACGCAGGCAGGCGTGCGGATGATCGGCGAGATTGGTGAGAAGAACGACGAGCAGCGCCTGGCGGTGTTCGACCTCTCGCGCGAGGCACAGGCGGTGACGCCGCTGTCGCCCGCCGGCCGCTACATCTACGAATATGACTGGACGCCCGACGGGCGCGGCTTCGTCGCGACCACCGCGCTCGGCAATGGCGACAACAATTGGTGGGTCGCGACGCTCGACGCGATCGACGCGGGCACGGGCGCGGTGCGCTCGATCGCCAGGCCTGCGACGCAGCTCAACCAGCCGCGCGTGTCGCCCGACGGGCGCACCGTCGCCTACATCGGCGGGTTGATGAGCGATTTCGGCTCGATCGGCGGCGACGTGTTCACCGTGCCGCTCGCGGGCGGAACGCCGCGCAACATCACCGAAGGCGCGAAGTCGACGGTGACGACGATCGATTGGACGACGGGCGGCCTGCGCGCGGTGACGCTGGCGGGTGACCAGCTGCAGTTCGGCACGCTCACGCCCGGTCGCGCGGTGGTGCCCGCTTTCTCCCGGCCGGCGAGCTCGGCCGCGGGCGACGGTCGCGCGATCTTCTCCGCCGACGGGCGCGTCGCCGCGGCGGTGGTGCAGGATTACGAGCACGCACCCGCGATCTACGCCGGGCCGCTGGCAAGCGTGCGCCAGATCACGCACGACAATGACGCGCTCACCGCGCCCGGCACCGCGCGCAGCGTGTCGTGGAAGAACGAAGGCTTCGACAACCAGGGCTGGCTGCTCACGCCCAGGAATGCGCCCGCAGGCAAGGCGCCGATGATCACCATGGTGCATGGCGGGCCATCGGCGGCGAACATGCCCGGTTTCCTCGCGCCGACGACGATGAACGCGGCGCTGCTGAACGCGGGCTATTACGTCTTCCTGCCCAATCCGCGCGGCAGCTACGGCCAGGGTGAGGCGTTCACCGCGGCCAACAAGCGCGATTTCGGCGGCGGCGACCTGCGCGACATCTTGAGCGGGATCGACGCGGTGACGCGCGTCGCCCCCGTCGACAACAATCGGCTCGGGCTGGGCGGATGCAGCTACGGCGGGTTCATGGCGATGTGGGCCAACACGCAGACCAACCGCTTCAAGGCGATTGTCGCGGGCGCGGGCCTGTCGAACTGGGTCAGCTATTACGGCACCAACGGCATCGACCAGTGGATGCTGCCGTTCTTCGGCAAGTCCATGTACGACGACATCAAGGCGTACGAGGACGTGTCGGCGATCTATCAGGCAAAGAAGGCGAAGACGCCGACCTTCATCTACGTCGGCGAGCGCGACATCGAGGTGCCGCCGACGCAGTCGATCGAATGGTGGCATGCGCTGAAAGACAATCACGTGCCGGTCAGCCTGGTGATCTACCCCGACGCAGGCCACTGCGTGACAGGCGCGGAACAGTCGAAAGACGTGCGCGCGCGCTCGATCGCGTGGTTCGACCGCTACGTGAAGGCGGCGCGCTGACCAGCGGCGCGTCGTTGCACGGTGATCGCAAGGCCGCGTGCGGTGGCAAACTGGCGTACCGAGCCGCGCGCGACCGGCTTTTTCTTGACTTTGCGCGCCCGATCATGAAGCGCGCAAGCTCAGGAAGAACGGTCGCGAGCACCGCGCCGGGCACCAATCGGACAATTGCATGAGCTTCGCCGACCTCGGCCTTTCCGACGAACTACTCCGGGCGGTGGGCGACACCGGCTATACCGAGCCGACGCCGATCCAGGCGTCCGCCATTCCCTCCGTCCTGATGATGCGCGACATGGTCGCGATCGCGCAGACGGGCACGGGCAAGACTGCGTCGTTCGTGCTGCCGATGATCGACATCCTGGCGCACGGCCGCAGCCGCGCGCGGATGCCGCGCAGTTTGATCCTTGAGCCGACGCGCGAACTCGCCGCGCAGGTCGCCGAGAATTTCGAGCAATACGGCAAGTACCACAAGCTCTCGATGGCGCTGCTGATCGGCGGCGTGCAGATGGGCGATCAGGTCAAGGCGCTGGAAAAGGGCGTCGACGTGCTGATCGCGACGCCGGGGCGGCTGATGGATCTGTTCCAGCGCGGCAAGATCCTGCTGACCGGTTGCTCGATGCTGGTGATCGACGAGGCCGACCGGATGCTCGACATGGGGTTCATCCCCGACATCGAGGAAATCTGCACCAAGCTGCCGGCGCAGCGCCAGACCCTGCTGTTCTCCGCCACCATGCCCGCGCCGATCAAGAAGCTGGCCGATCGCTTCCTGACCAATCCCAAGACGATCGAGGTCGCGCGCCCCGCCACCACCAACACCAACATCACCCAGTGGGTGGTGCCGGTGAAGGGACAGGCGTTCGAGAAGCGCAAGGTCGTGCGGCAGTTGCTGCGCGGTGAGGACGTGCGCACCGCGATCATCTTCTGCAACCGTAAGACGACGGTGCGCGAGCTCAACAAGAGCCTGCAAGGCCACGGCTTCAAGAGCGGCGAGATCCACGGCGATATGGACCAGTCGGCGCGCATCGCCGAGCTGGAACGGTTCAAGAACGGCGACGTCAACATCCTGGTCGCCTCTGATGTCGCCGCGCGCGGATTGGACGTGAAGGGGGTTTCCCACGTCGTTAACTTCGACGCGCCGTGGCACCCCGACGATTACGTCCACCGGATCGGCCGCACCGGGCGCGCGGGGGCCACGGGCGTCGCCTACACGCTGGTCGGCCCCGACGACGCGGAGAATATCCAGAACATCGAGAAACTGACCGGCGAGAAGATCAAGACGCTCGACACGCTGCCCGGCCAGCCCGACGATGACGAACGGCCGGCCCGCGCACCGCGGCGCGAACGGACGACGCGCAGCGAGCGCCCGCGCCGCGAGGAGGCTGTCACCGGGCAAGCGGAGCAGACGGCCACGCCGCTGCCGAGCCAGAGGGACCAAGGCGAGCAGCGCGCCACGACCGCGCCGCACCGCGACACGCCGGCCGACTCCTCGCGCGGCTGGTCGGATCGGTCGCGCGGCGCCGCCGACGATCAGCGTCGCGGCCGGTATGACGAGCCGCGCCGCGGCCGGTCGCGCCACGACCGCGACGATGGTCCCGACGATGGCTGGAACGGCCCCGTTCCCGACTTCCTGCAGGTCACGCTGACGCGCTGACCGCCGGTCGTCGCGCCCGAGCGCCGGAACCGTTGCGCCAGCGTGACGGTTGAGCGAGCGACTGATCGCGCGCCCGCCCGCCGGGTCACCCGCGCGTCGGCGAACGGGGGCGATAAGGTAATGGCATTAAGCGCGCGACGGATCGAGAACGGCGGTCTGGTGCTGTTCGTGGCGTTGGCGACGCTGTTCCTCGGCGCGATCGTCTCCAGCTTCGCGGTGGCGCTGCTGTGGAGCGTGCTGGCGGCGATCCTGTTCCAGCCGCTCTACCGCCGGCTCCGCACGCGCTTTCCCAACCGCGCCAATCTCGCGGCACTGCTGACCCTGCTGATCATCACGGTGGCGGTGGTGATCCCGACGCTGATCATCGGCACGATGGTGGTCGACCAGGCAAGCGGCGTTTATGCCAAGGTCCGCAGCGGGCAGATCAATTTTGCCGCCTATTTCCAGCAAGTGCACGACGCCCTGCCGGTCAAGCTCCAGCAGCTCGCCGACCGCGCCGGGCTCGACAGCTTCGAGCGCACGCAGGCGCGGCTATCCAACGCGATCGGCAGCCGCGTCAGCATGATCGCGAGCCGCGCGCTGTCGATCGGCGCCGACGCGTTCGCCGCCATCATCGCATTCGGCGTCGGGCTCTACGTCACCTTTTTCCTGCTGCGCGACGGCGAGCGGCTCGGGCCCGCGGTGTGCCGCGCGCTGCCGCTCGAACGCGGCGTCACCGAGCGGCTGGTCGACCGGTTCGTCTCGGTGATGCGCGCGACGATCAAGGGATCGGTGATCGTCGGCCTGGTGCAGGGCGCACTGGGTGCGATCACCTTCTGGCTCGTTGGCCTGCCCGCGGCGATGCTCTGGGGGCTGCTGATGGCGATCGCGTCGCTGCTGCCCGCGATCGGCCCCGCGATCATCTGGATACCCGTCGCGATCTACCTGCTAGCGACGAGCGCGGTGTGGCAGGCGGTCGTCGTCATCGTGTCGGGCGCGTTGGTGATCGGCAGCGCGGACAACGTCCTGCGCCCCATCCTGGTCGGCCGCGATACCGGCATCCCCGACTGGGTCGTGCTGGTCACCACCTTGGGCGGGATCGAGCTGCTGGGGTTGAGCGGGATCGTCGTCGGACCCGTCGTCGCCGCGCTGTTCATCACTGCGTGGCAGATCCTGTCCGAACAGCGCGAGGCGACCGGCACACAAGCGACCGCCGACCAGCAATCGGCGGATAACACGGCTTCAGGCGCGATGCCGGCGCACAACTGACCTGGCTGTCGACACCCGGGATGACCGGCGACCCGCCCTCCCCTTGCACGCTGGTGTGCACCATCGACCGCCCCAGCGGTCTGTGCCTCGGCTGTCAGCGTACGCTCGACGAGATCGCCCGCTGGTCGCGCGCAGACGGAGCCGAGAAGCGCGCGATCCTCGCCCGTGTCGAGACGCGTCGCGCGGCACTCAGCGCTGCTGCGCCGCGATGAGCGCGTCGTCGATCGCGCGCGCCCGGACCCAAGCGGGCCGCTCGCGCAAGCGGTCGAGATAGCGCGCGAACGCTTCGCGCTTCTCCAGCATGCCGAACTGAATGAAGAAATCGACCGAGCTGCCGACATAAACGTCCGCGGCGGTGAAGCGCGGCCCCGCGATATAATCGTGCGCCGACACCGCACCCTCCAGCACGTCGACCGCGCGCGCGAGATTGCCGTAGCCGATCATCGCCTCCTTCTCGCGCGGCAGCGTCACGCCCAGGTGGCTGTCCATCATCGCCGCCTCGACCGGGCCGGCGGTGAAGAACATCCAGCGGTAGTAAGACGCGCGTTCCTCCGCCCGCGGTGCGAGCCCGGCATCGGGGAACGCATCGGCTAAATAGGCGCAGATCGCGGCCGTCTCGCTCACCACCGCGCCGTCGTGGATGATCGTCGGCACCTTGCCGAGCGGATTGGCGGCGAGCAGCGCCGCGTCGGGCGCTCCCCATTGCGTCACCACCGTCTCATACGGCGCGCCGACCTCCTCCAGCATCCAGCGAACGATCCGCCCGCGCGACATCGGGTTGGTGAAGAAGGTCAGCATCATCGACTCCCCGCTTGGAACATCAGGAGAACATGGATGCGCTCACGCGTCAAGATAGCGCTGCAGGAAGGCAATGGTGCGCGACCAAGCGAGGTCCGCCGCGGCCTTGTCGTATCGCTGCGCCGAGGTGTCGTTGTTGAACGCGTGGTCGACGCCCGGATAGGTGTAGGCTTCGACCGGCTTGCCCGCGGCCTTGAGCGCCGCCACCCACGGCTCACCGGTCTGCGCGACGCGCGCGTCCTTGCCGGCATAATGGAGCAACAGCGGCGCGGCGACCTTGGTCGCCTCTGCCGGATCGGGCGCCGGCCCATAATAAGCGACCCCCGCGCTCAGCCGGTCGCCGGCCGCAATCGCGACGCGGTTGACCAGCGCCCCGCCCCAGCAGAAGCCGATCACCCCGACGCGCGTCGGCGGCGTGCCCGCGCCGGCGAAATGACGCACCGCGCCCGCCGCCTCGGCGACGATCGTGTCGAGATTGGCCGCACCGATCATGGCGCGCGCCTGGTCCTCGTCGGCCGGCGTGCCGCCCGCGTCGGACAGAAAATCGGGCGCGACCGCGAAGAAGCCGGCGAGCGCGACGCGGCGCGCGACATCCTGGATGTGCGGTGTCAGCCCGCGATTCTCGTGGAACACCAGCACGGTCGTGCGCGGGCGCTGGCCGCGCGGCGTCGCGACATAGCCCTTGATCGGCTTACCACCGGCGACCGGCACACGCGCGTCGGGAAAGGTCTTCAACCGTTTGTCGTCGGCGGAAACGATCGCGGCGGCGGCAGGTGACGCCGCAATGCCGCCGATCAGCAGTTCCGCCGCCAGTGCGCTGCCGGTCAGCAGCGTCATCTCGCGCAGCAGCGTGCGACGGTCGTGATGCTCGTGCGTGAAACGATCGTAGATAGCGACGGCACGGTCGCGGATTTCGTCGGTCATCTTCGTCTCCCTCGCCTTGGATCAGGAGACTAACCGCGCTCAGCCGATTGCCAAGCCGCGTCGAGCGAAGGTCAGGCCTTCTCCAGCGTGCATTGCAGCGGGTGCTGATGCTGGCGCGCGAAATCCATCACCTGACTGACCTTGGTTTCGGCGACTTCGTAGGAAAATACACCGCAGACGCCGACACCCTTCTGATGGACGTGCAGCATCACGCGCGTCGCTTCCTCGGCATTCATCCGGAAGAAGCGCTGGAGGCACAGGACGACGAACTCCATCGGCGTGTAATCGTCATTCAGCATCAGCACGCGGTACGGCGTCGGCTTCTTGGTCTTGGCGCGCGTACGCGTGGCAATGCCGACGCCGGTGCCCTCACCGTCGCCGTCGTCGCCGCGCCGCTCGGCCATCCGGTACGGCGAAAGAATATGTTGCTGGTCGGACATCACGCGCACGCCGCAAAATATGGCAACAGACCGCCCGAGGGCAAGGCCCGCGGACACGAAAAGGGCGGCCGAGCATATCGCCCGGCCGCCCGCTTGATCGCGTGATCGGCGATCAGGCCGCGCTGCGCACCTTCTCGGCGGCGAGCGCGACGCGGTTCTGAATCGGCTGCGCGATCTCGCCGACCAGCTTCAGCGTCGCCTCGGTCGAGCGCGAGGTCTCGGCGACCAGCGCGTCCATCGAATTACGCAGATACTCGCCCTGCAGCTTGAACAGGTCGGCGGGCGAGCGGACCTCGGCCATCGACTTCAGCGTCTGCACGGTCGCGTCGAACGACTGCTTGGCGAAAGCGGCGCGCGCCTGCGTCATCGCTTCCATGCCCTTGAACGCGACGCGGGTCGATTCGACCATCGCCTCGACGTTGCCCTGGCCGAACGCGGTCATGTCTTCGAACGCCTGCTTGCCCTTGCCCATCGCGTCCTGCGCATTGGCCTGCATCGTCTCGGCGGTGTTCTGCATCGTATCGGTCATGGTGTCGTCCTCTTGGCTGGTGGGTGCCGTCGCTGCGGCGGTCTTTGTCTGGTCGATGGGCGGGGAAGCAGTGGCTTTGTCGGCCGGCGTCGGAGCCGCGGGCTCATCGATCGGCAGGTGCGCGATCGCTTCGATCACCTCGGCGATCGGCTGGTCGGCGTTCACCGAGTCGGCGCTCCCGGTATCGATCCCGGTTTCGATCCCGGCCGCGAACGGCACCGCGACGCCGGCGCGCTTGGATGCACGGGGTGCTCGCTTGGGCTTAACCGGATCGGTCACGACGCTTCCTAACCTCTCATTTGCTGCACTGCACAATAGCGATTCGTCGGCTGCGCTTCAAGGCCGTTGTGCAGTGCAGCAAAACAATCAGCGCTGGCGCACGTAGCTACCGGGTGCGGGTTTGATCGCGGGCAGCGTGCCGCCACCGGGCTGGCGCGCGCCGCTCGCCTCCACCGTTTCCTCGCCGTGGCCACGCAGCCACCCGATCCAGTCGGGCCACCAGCTCCCCTTCGTCTCGCGCGCCAGCGCGACGAAGTCGGCGAGCGTGTCGGCAGGCGCGGCCTCGGCGTCGTCGAGCGTCCAATGCTGATACTTGTTCGCGGCCGGCGGGTTGACGACGCCCGCGATATGCCCCGATCCTGCTAGCACGAAGCGCGTCGGCCCGCGCAGATGGCGCGTCAGTTCCCACACGCTCTCCGCCGGCGCGATATGATCCTCGCGCCCCGCCTGGATATAGGCCGGCGTCTCGACGCGGGTGAGGTCGAGCGGCGTGCCGTTCACCGACAGCCGGCCCGGCTCGACCAGCAGATTGTCGCGGTACAGATCGGTCAGGTAGCTGTGGTGCCAACCGCTGGGCAGATTGGTGACGTCACCGTTCCAGTGCAGCAGGTCGAACGCGGGATAATCCTTGCCCAGCAGATAATTGTTGGTGACGTAGTTCCAGATCAGGTCGCGCCCGCGCAGCAGGTTGAACGTCGCCGCTATGTAGCGTCCGTCGAGGAACCCTTCGGGCGACAATGAGCGGATCAGCGCCAGTTGCTCGTCGGTGACGAAATGCTTGAGTTCACCCGCATTGGCGAAATCGACCTGGGCCGTGAAGAAGGTCGCGCTTTTCACCTTGCCGGCCTCGCCGCGCGCGGCGAGATAGGCGAGCGTCGCGGCGAGCGTCGTGCCCGCGACGCAGTAACCGATCGCGTGAACGCTCTCCACATCCAGCAGGTTACGGATCGTGTCGACCGCGTCGATCTGCGCGGACACGTAATCGTCCCATGTCACGTCGGCCATCGATGCGTCGGCCGACTTCCACGACACCATGAACACGCTCACGCCCTGCTCCACCGCCCAGCGGATGAAGCTTTTCTCAGGACTGAGATCGAGGATGTAGAAACGATTGATCCACGGCGGAAAGATGACCAGCGGCGTTTCCAGCACGCGCTCGGTCGTCGGCGCGTAATGGATCAGCTCGTACAGCCGCGTGCGCTTCACCACCTGCCCCGGCGTGGTCGCGATGTTGCGCCCGAGTTCGAACGCGGTCGCGTCGGTGTGGGTCAACTGCCCGCGGCCGAGATCGGCGACGAGGTTTTGCATCCCTTTGACCAGATTCTGCCCGTTGCTGGCGATCGCCTCCTCGATCACCTGCGGGTTGGTGAACGGGAAGTTGGACGGGCTCATCGCGTCGATGAAGCCTTTCGCGGCGAAGCGGAGCTGCGCGCGCTGCGCCTCGTCCACCCCGTCGAGCGCGTCGACCCCGCGCAGCAGATGGTCGGACATCAGCGCGTAGCTCTGCCGGATCCAGTCGAATGCCGGGCTGCGCCACGCTTCGTCGGCGAAACGCTTGTCCTTCTCCGGTGCGGGCGGGGTCGCGGCCGGGGCCATGAAGCGTTCCCACAGCCCCAGCTGGTCGCGCCAGAAATCGGCCACCTGCCGCGCCGCCTGCTCCTGCGCGACGCCGGGCAGTGCCTTGCTCGCCTCGACCATCGCGGCCTGCGCGCCCGTCATCAGTGCGGTCCATTGCTCGACGGCGGCGGCGGCGGGCGATTTGGACGCGCCGCTACCCGATCCTGCTTTGCCTGATCCTGCGTTGCTCGATCGATCGGCCACCCGCATCTCTCCCGTTTCGCTTGTCCCGCGTGGCTTATCTTTGCCGCCGCGAAGCAGAACCGACATTAGTATCTAGCCGCGTTCGCCGGTATAGTGAACGCGCGAAAGGGAGCATGATGTCCGACGAATTCTACCGCATGAAGCGTCTGCCGCCGTACGTGATCGCGGAAGTGAACGCGATGCGGGCCGCGGCGCGCGCGGGCGGCGAGGACATCATCGATCTCGGCATGGGCAACCCCGACCTGCCCCCGCCCGACCACGTGATCGAGAAGCTGATCGAAGTCGCGAAGAAGCCCGACGCACACGGTTATTCGGCGTCAAAGGGCATCCCTGGGCTGCGCCGCGCGCAGGCGAATTACTATGGCCGTCGCTTCGGGGTGGAGGTCGATCCCGAAACCGAGGTCGTCGTGACGATGGGGTCGAAGGAAGGGCTCGCCAGCCTCGCCACCGCGATCACCGCGCCGGGCGACGTGGTGCTGGCGCCCAATCCGTCCTATCCGATCCACACCTTCGGCTTCATCATCGCGGGCGCGACGATCCGCGCGGTGCCGACGACGCCCAACGACGCTTATTTCGAGAGCCTCGAGCGCGCGATGAACTTCACCGTGCCGCGCCCGAGCGTGCTGGTGGTGAATTATCCCTCGAACCCGACCGCGGAGGCGGTTGACCTCGCCTTCTACCAGCGGCTGGTCGCCTGGGCGCGCGACAACGGCGTGTGGATCATCTCCGACCTCGCCTATTCCGAGCTGTATTTCGACGGCCGCCCCACGCCATCGATCCTGCAGGTCAAGGGCGCGAAGGACGTCGCGATCGAATTCACCTCGCTGTCGAAGACCTACTCGATGGCGGGCTGGCGGATCGGATTCGCCGTCGGCAACAAGACGCTGATCGCGGCGATGACGCGGCTGAAATCCTACCTCGATTACGGTGCCTTTACCCCGATCCAGGCGGCGGCGTGCGCGGCGCTGAACGGGCCGCAGGACATCGTCGAGAAGAACCGCCAACTCTACCACAAGCGCCGCGACGTGATGGTGGAAAGCTTCGCGCGCGCCGGCTGGGACATACCGGCGCCTCCCGCCAGCATGTTCGCCTGGGCGCCGCTGCCGCCCGCGCTCGCGCATCTCGGCAGCCTCGAATTCTCGAAGCAGCTCCTCACCCACGCGCATGTCGCGGTCGCCCCCGGCGTCGGCTACGGCGAGAATGGCGAGGGTTTCGTGCGCATCGCGATGGTCGAAAACGAGCAGCGCCTGCGCCAGGCCGCACGCAACGTGAAACGTTACCTGCAATCAATGGGCGTCAACACGCCCGGCCGCGCCAGCGTTTGACGCGCTTGGTACAGGGAGGCGCGCGCCCCACCACGCCGAGCCTCGGCGCGGCGAACGTGGCCGGCACGCCGGGGAGCATCAGCCGATGACGGTCAATCCGCTCTACTCGCTCGCGGGCGTGCTGGTCGGCATGCTGGTCGGGTTGACCGGCGTCGGCGGCGGATCGCTGATGACGCCGCTCTTGGTGCTGCTATTCGGCTTCCACCCGACCACCGCGGTCGGCACCGACCTGCTCTATGCCTCGGCGACCAAGGCGGTCGGGACGACGGTGCACGGCTCGCGCGGAACCGTCGAATGGTCGGTGGTCAGGCGGCTGGCGATCGGTAGCGTGCCCGCGACGATCCTGACGCTGCTGCTGCTCAGCCGCGTGCCACGTTCCGACGACACGAGCAGCGCAATCGCGCTGATCCTGGGCGCGGCGCTGGTCGCGACCGCGGTGGCGCTGTTCTTCCGCGCGCGAATCGTCGCCGCGCTCGGCCCGCGCTTCGTCGGCATGTCGCCGCGGCGCCTGACGGGGCTGACCGTACTGCTGGGCGTCATGCTCGGGGTGATGGTGTCGCTCACCTCGGTCGGCGCGGGCGCGCTCGGCATGACCGCGCTGCTGATCCTCTACCCGCAACTGCCGGTCAACCGGCTCGTCGGGTCGGACATCGCGCACGCGGTGCCGCTGACGCTGATTGCGGGGCTGGGGCATTGGTGGATCGGCTCGGTCGACACCGGCCTGCTCGTCTCGCTGCTGCTCGGCTCGATCCCCGGCATCATCGTCGGGAGCCTGATTGCGACGCGCGTCTCCGACCGCGTCCTCACCCCCGTCCTCGCCGCGACGCTCGCGATCGTCGGCGTGCGGCTGTTCTTCTGAGCATCATCGCATGACCCGTGCCGGCTTCGCCTTCTCCACCCGCTTCAAGGTCCGCTACGCCGAGATAGACCGGCAGAAGATCGTCTTCAACTCGCGCTACCTCGAATATGCCGATGTCGCGGTGACCGAATTCTGGGTCTGGACGGGCATCGCAGAGGCACTGGGCGACGAGTGGCGCGACTCCGAGTTCAACGTACGTCGCGCCGAACTCGATTACCTGTCCTCGTTCCGCCTGGGCGACGAGGTGGAGGCGTTCGTCCGCATTGAGGCGCTAGGTACGTCGAGCATCACCAAACGGTTCGAGCTGGTGAACCCCGCCACCGGCACCTTGTGCTGCGCGATCACGATGGTCAGCGTTCACGTCGATCTCTCGACCGGACGTCCGGTGCCGCTATCGCCCGCGATCCGCGCGCACCTGGAGCAATTGCCGAGCGCCTAGTCGCCGCAGGTCGCGCTACCCTCGACATCGCCGGGCAGCGCCCAGTGGAGGTCGCCCTTGCCCAGCGGGCGACCGTCGTGGCTCAGCACCGCGACCTGCTGGATCGGGCGACCGTCGCGCACGTCGACCAGGATCGGGAACGCCGGGCTGCCCGTCTCCCACCGCTCGCCCCATTGCCTGAGCGCGACCATCGTCGGCAGCAGCGCGAACCCCTTCTCGGTCAGGTTGTAGACGATCTTGCGCCGATCCTCGGGCACGCTGGCGCGCTCCATCAATCCGTGGTCGACGAAGCGCGCGAGCCGGTTGGCGAGGATATTGCGCGCAATGCCGAGCTCCTGCTGCAGCTCCTCGAAATGGTGCAAGCCGTTGAAGGCCGCGCGCAGGATCAGGAACGCCCAGCGGTCACCCATCAGCTCCAGCGCCGCCGGCAGCGAGCATTCCGCCAGATTTTCACGCACTTGACCCATCGAACATCCTCTTCCGCGGCGAACCTAGCGCAACGCGCGGGCTCATCGAAACGCTTTTCGCACACTGTCCGATATAGGTTGCAGTTCGCTACTCGCACATGCGAGTTTCCACTTGAAACCTAAAGCTGCTGCAGCTAAGTAGTGATTCGCAACTAATTTTTCACGGAGCCTCCCCATGATCCGTCGCATCGCTTCCGCCATTGTCGCCACCGCCGCTATCCTCGCGGCCGCCGGCGTGCAGGCCCAAACCCCGGCCGGTTATTACGTCGCCACTCCGCTCGCGAAGGTGGAGAAGACCCGCCTGATCACGCGCTCGACCTTGTGGTCGCAGCAGAACGGCGCCTTCGTTGCCGCACGCGCGCCCGAGCGCGATACCGTGCTGTGCCAGCTCGTCGCGCGCGACGTCGGCGGGCTCGCCTCGTTCAGCGTCGGCGGCAAGGCGTATGACGCTGCGCAGCTTGAGAAGTGCAACGGCAAGACCGCGCTGCCCGCGCAGAACGTCGCCGCCAACTAAGCAGCTTCGTTCAAGCTCTCTGAGCTTCCCCAGGTCGCGGCTCCTCTCCGCCGCGAGCTCGTGAGCCCCGGTCGCAACTCCCGCGACCGGGGCTCTTTTTGTTCGCTCGATCAGACCGGTCGAAGCAATTGTGTTGCAAAGCAGCAGCCAATCACCCCATCCTAGCTTTGTGCTCAGACAGTACGAATTGGTCGACCGGGTGCTCGACTACGACCCCGACGCCGACGAGGCGATGCTCAACCGCGCCTATGTTTTCTCGGTCAACGCGCATGGAACGCAGAAACGCGCCAACGGCGATCCGTATTTCAGCCACCCGATCGAGGTGGCGGGCATCCTGACCGAGCTCCACCTCGACGACGAAACGATCGCCACTGCAATCCTCCACGACACGGTCGAGGATACCGTCGCGACGCCCGAAGAGATCGAACGCATCTTCGGCGGCAACGTCGCGCGGCTGGTCGATGGCGTAACCAAGCTCAGCAAGATCGAGGCGCAGACCGAGAGCGAGCGCGCGGCGGAGAACCTGCGCAAGTTCCTGCTCGCGATGTCGGGCGACATCCGCGTTTTGCTGGTGAAGCTCGCCGATCGCCTCCACAACATGCGCACGCTGCACTTCATCGCCAAGCCCGAGAAGCGCCGCCGCATCGCCAAGGAGACGATGGACATCTACGCCCCGCTCGCGGAGCGGATCGGCATGTACGAGTTCATGAAGGAGATGCAGACGCTCGCCTTCCAGCAACTCGAACCCGAGGCGTACGAATCGATCACCAAGCGGCTCGCGCTCTTGAACGAGGGCGGCGGTGACCGCATCGCCAAGATCGGGTCGGGGCTGAAACTGCTGCTCGCGCGCAAGGGGATTGAGGGCGAGGTAACGGGGCGCGAGAAGCACCCGTACAGCATCTGGCGCAAGATGCAGGAGCGCCACATCAGCTTCGAGCAATTGTCCGACATCATGGCGTTCCGCGTCATCGTGCCGACGGTCGAGGATTGCTACAAGGCGCTCGGCATCATTCACGGGCGCTGGCCGATGGTGCCCGGCCGCTTCAAGGATTTCATCTCCACGCCCAAGCGCAACGGTTATCGCTCGCTTCACACCAGCGTGATCCACGCCGAGAACCGCCGCATCGAGATCCAGATCCGCACCGAGGAAATGCACGCCGAGGCCGAGTTCGGGCTCGCCGCGCACTGGGCGTACAAGCAGGCGGGCGACCACGCCGCGCCGGTCGATCTCAACAACAAACCGAGCTGGATCGCCGACTTGGTCGAGATCCTCGACAATGCTGAAACGCCCGAGGAACTGCTCGAGCACACCCGCATGGCGATGTACCAGGATCGCATCTTTGCCTTCACCCCGAAAGGCGAGCTGATCCAGTTGCCCAAGGGCGCGACCCCGATCGACTTCGCCTACGCGGTCCACACCGATCTGGGCGATCAGGCGGTCGGTGCGAAGATCAACGGCCGCGTCGTTCCCTTGCGCACCCCGATCGAGAACGGCGATCAGGTGCAGGTGCTGCGCTCCAAGGCGCAGGAGCCGCAGGCGAACTGGCTGTCGTTCGCGATCACCGGCAAGGCGCTGGCCGCGATCCGCCGCCACCTGCGCATCGTCGAGCGCGAACAATCGGTCGCACTCGGGCGCAAGCTCTACGACGACATCGTTCACCGCCTACCCGCCACGCTCGCCGCCGACGCGATGGGCCATGCGCTGGCGCGGCTGAAGCTGCCCGACGAGGCCGCGCTGATGCAGGCGATCGCGCGCAAGACGCTGACCGATCAGCAGGTCATGGAAGCGTTGATGCCCGGCTCGGCCGGCGCCGACGTCGCGCACGCGCCGCAGTCCAGCGCGATCTCGATCGAAGGGCTCGCGCCCGGCGTCGCCTATGAACTGGGCACCTGCTGCCATCCGGTGCCGGGCGATCGTATCGTGGGCTTGCGCCGCCCCGACGCCTCGATCGAGGTGCACGCGATCGACTGCGCGACACTCGCCGACCTCGCCGACCGGTCGGACGAGGAAACCGACTGGATCGATGTCAAATGGGGCAACAAGACCGAGGGCGCGACCGCGCGCATCTCGGTCGAGGTCAAGAACGAGCCAGGTACGCTTGGTAGCCTTGCGACGATCATCGGCCAGCACAAGGCAAACATCATCAACATCCGGCTCGACAGCCGCGACACGCAATTCCACACCAACACGATCGACGTCGAGGTTCACGACGCGCACCAGTTGATGCGGCTGCTCGCCGCACTGCGCGCCGCCGACATGGTGAACGCCGCGGAACGGGTGTGAGCGGGCGCGTGTCTTAGCCTCTTGCAACACCCGTACGGACGGTTAGGCTCGCACCCCTGACCTTCTCTCCTGCACAGGACACCCGCATGGATCGCCGTTCTTTTCTCGCTGCCGGAACCGCGACCGCGGCGCTTTCGGCGCTGCCCTTCTCGCGCGCCGTCGCGCAGACCGCCGGCACACCCGCGGCGGCAGCGCCGGGTGACGCGAAACTGACCGCGGCGTTCGACCGCGTGCTCGCGCAGACGGTCGCCAACTCGCCCGAGTTCGCGACCTCGCTCGGCTTCGACAAGGGCGCCAATGCGCACCTGCGCCACGAACTGGGCGACAACTCGCCCGGCGCGCTCGCCAAGGATCTGGCGCTCTACAAGCGGATGCGCGCCGAAGTCGCCGCGGTGTCGCCCGACACGCTGTCGCCGCAAGCGAAGATCGACCGCGAGGTGGTGCTCTACAACATCGATTCGCAGATGGTCGGACCCGAGCGCTTCGATCTCGGCTCGCCGCAGGGTCCTTATCCGATCACGCAGCAGGACGGCGTGTACTTCTCGCTGCCCGACTTCCTCGCCTCGACCCACCCGGTACAGACCGCCGACGACGCCCAGGCCTATCTTGACCGGCTCGCGCTGATGGACCGGCAGCTTGATAACGAAAGCGCGGTGCAGCGCGAACAGGCGGCGAAAGGCCGCGTCGCGCCCGACTTCTCGCTCGACCTGACATTGGGCCAGATGGCGAAGCTGCGCGGGGCGCCCGCGGCTGAAAGCGGGCTGGTCCAGTCGCTCGTCACCCGCGCGAAGGCAGCGAACCTGCCCGGCGATTGGCAGGCGCGCGCAACCAAGATCGTCGAGTCACAGGTGTACCCCGCACTCGACCGGCAGATCGCACTGGTGAAGCAGTTGCGCACCGGCGCTCGCTCGGCGGCGGGGGTGTGGGCGATTCCGGGCGGCGACGCGCTCTACGCCGCCGCGCTCGCGCAGGCGACCACCACCACGCTCACCCCCGACGAGGTGCACCGCATGGGGTTGGAGCAGGTCGCCGACCTGTCGGCGCAGCTCGACACGATCCTTAAGGGTCAGGGGCTGACGCAGGGCAGCGTCGGCGCGCGGCTCGACCAGCTCAACAAATCGCCGGCGCAGCTTTTCCCCAACACCGACCAGGGCCGCGCCGCGCTGCTCGCCAGCCTGAACGAGGGTGTGAAGGCGATGCAGGCGCGACTGCCGCGCGTATTCAGCAACCCGCCCAACGCGCCGCTGGAGATCAAGCGCGTCGACCCCTCGATCCAGGACGGTGCGCCCAACGGTTATTACTTCCGCGCGCCGCTCGATGGCTCGCGACCGGCGATCTACTGGATCAACCTGAAGAACGTCGGCGACTGGCCCAAATACACGCTGCCCAGCCTCACCTATCACGAGGGCGTGCCGGGGCATCACCTGCAGATTTCCACCGCGCAGCGCGCTCCGACGCACCCCTTGCGCAAGATCGCCTTCTTCAACGCCTATCTCGAGGGCTGGGCGCTCTACGCCGAACAACTGGCGGACGAGATCGGCGGCTATGCGACGCCGGTCGAGCGCGCCGGATACCTGCAAAGCTTCCTGTTCCGTGCAGCCCGCCTGGTCGCCGACACCGGCATCCATACCAAGCGCTGGACCCACGCGCAGGCAACCGACTATTTCGTCAACACGGTAGGCTTCGCGCGCGGTCGCTCGCAGCGCGAGGTCGAGCGCTACTGCGTCTCGCCGGGGCAGGCGTGTTCGTACAAGATCGGCCACGCCGCGTGGCTGCGCGCGCGCGACAATGCAAAAAAGATCGCGGGCGCAAAGTTCGACATCAAGCATTTTCACGACGTGCTCGAATCGGGTGCGATGCCGCTGTCGATGCTGGAGCGGATCGTCGAGGAGCGCGCGCGCTCGGTGGCGTGACGCGCGGAGCGGGCGCGCGCTGATCACCCGCGCGCGCTTGCAACCCTCTCCCCCGGTGCGGCATTGTGCCCGCATCGGGAGGATCATCATGCGTCATCTGTTCGTCGCCACCGCGCTCGCGGCCGGCACCATCGCCTCAACTGCGACGCCCGCGGTCGCGCAATCGGGGGGCGTCCGCGCGATCTCCGCGAGCGAGCGGTCGCAGGGCGCGCAGGCGAACCCGCAACTGCTCGCCGAATTCGGCGGCAAATATGACGGGCCGCAGGCCGCTTATGTCGAGCAGGTCGGCAAGCGCGTGGCGGTACAGTCGGGGCTGTCGAACGCGCAGAACGATTTCACCGTCGCCCTGCTCAACTCACCGGTCGAGAACGCGTTCGCGATCCCCGGCGGCTACATCTACGTAACGCGACAACTCATGGCGCTGATGAACTCGGAAGCCGAGCTCGCCTCGGTGATGGGGCACGAGGTCGGCCACGTCGCCGCGCGGCATTCCGCGGCGCGCAACCGCACCTCGTCGATCGGCGGGCTGTTGTCCAGCGTCGTCGGCGCGGTCGCGGGCAACGGCGCGATCGGGCAATTGCTCGGCGCGGGCGCGCGGCAGGCAGCGGGGCTCTACACGCTGAAATACGGTCGCGATCAGGAATATGCCGCCGACGGTCTGGGCGTCCGCTATATCACCGCCGCGGGTTATGATCCCTACGCCGCGGCAGAGATGCTGGCGCAGTTGAACGATTCAACCGGGCTGCAGGCGCAGATTGCCGGGCGCGACGCCAATGCGGTGCCGACCTGGGCGTCGACCCACCCGAACGGCGCCGACCGCATCCGCCGCGCGCGCGCGCTGGCGCAGGCGACGGGCAAGCCCGACGACGCACCGACGCAGGACACCGCCTTCCTGCGCCGGCTCGACGGCCTGCGCTACGACGACGATCCCGAACAGGGCGTGATCGATGGCCAGACCTTTCGTCATCCGGGTCTGCGCATCCGCTTCACCGCGCCGCAGGGGTATCAGATCGCCAACGGTACCGACGCGGTGACCGTCACCGGCGCGGCGGGGCAGGCGCAGTTCCGCACTGCGCCCGCAAACGACGACCTGGCGGGCTTCATCACGCAGCGCTTCGTCAGCCTCGGCGCGTCCGCCACTGGCGAGATCCGCACCGGCAGCGCGGGTGGCGTGGCGTTCGCTTATTCGACCGTCGGCGCCTCGGCGAACGGGCGCGCGGTCGACGCGACGATCGTCGCCTACCGCTTCCCTTCGGCCACCTACAGCTTCACGCTGGTCACGCAGCGTGGTGCGGGGATCGGCGCCTTTGCGCCGCTGGTCGAGAGCGTCGCCCCGCTGTCTGCGAGCGAAGCCGCCGCGATCAAGGGCAAACGCATCCGCATCGCCACCGTGAAGGCGGGTGACACGGTCGACACGTTCGCGCGGCGAATGGCGTATCCGAGCTACCAGCGCGAGCGCTTCCTGACGCTGAACGGCCTCGCCGCCGACACGCGTCTGACGCCGGGGATGCTGGTCAAGCTGGTCGTCACCGGCTGACGGGGCGCTGGGCGATTAACCGGGTGGGCGACGCGGCGGGTCGCCCGCGCTCGCCCTTTGCGTTCGCCGCATCAGTGCTTTACCCCGCGCGCTTATGCCGTCGCCTCCCGTTCAACGCCCCGCAATCTCCGTTGTCATCCCCTGCTACAACGAGGAAGCGACGCTGCCGCTGCTCCACGCGCGCGTGTCGGCGGCAGTGCGCGGCGTGGTCGGCGACGACCATGAGATCGTGCTGGTCAACGACGGCTCGCGCGACGGCAGCTGGGCCGCGATGCAGCGTCTCGCCAGCGAGGACCGCCACGTCGTCGCGATCAACCTGTCGCGCAACCACGGCCATCAGCTCGCGCTGACTGCCGGACTCGACCTGTGCGCCGGGCAGTATATCCTGATCATCGACGCCGACCTGCAGGACCCGCCCGAACTGCTCGGCGACATGTGCGAGGTGATGGCGCGCGAAGGCGCGGACGTCGTTTATGCCGTGCGCCGCAAGCGGCAGGGCGAGACGTTCTTCAAGAAAGCGACCGCTGCCGCCTTCTACCGCGTGCTCGACCGCGTCACCGATACGCCGATCCCGCTCGACACCGGCGACTTCCGTCTGATGACCAGGCGGGCGCTCGACGCGCTCCTGTCGCTTCCCGAACAGGCGCGCTTCATCCGCGGCATGGTCGCCTGGGTCGGTTTCCGCCAGGTGCCCTTCCCCTACGATCGCGCCGAGCGGCACGCAGGCGAGACCAATTATCCGCTCGGCAAGATGGTGCGGCTCGCACTCGATGCGGTGACCGGCTTCTCCACCGCGCCGCTTCGCTGGGCGAGCCACCTGTCGGTGGTGCTCGCGGGCGTGTCGCTGTTGCTGCTGTTCTACATCGCCTGGGGCTATTTCGCGGGCGACCGGGTGCAGGGCTGGACCTCGACCATGCTGGTCGTCGTGGTGCTGAGCTCGATCCAGATGTTCGTGCTCGGCATGATCGGGGAATATCTCGGCCGACTGTACATCGAATCGAAGCGACGCCCACTCTACCTCGTCGCCGACATTGCAGGACCGGTACATGGCCGCGCCACATTGGGTTTCCAGGCGGAGACGACGATCATCCCGCAGGCACAGGTGGCGGGCGAACGCGCGGCGTGATCGTCACTGCGGCGACGCAGCGCGCTTTCCCTTTGTGTTGCCTTCCCGCTTGACCTAGATCACGCGTCGCACTGCCTAGGGACCGCATTGGCGACACAGCCCGCCTTGTTCGACGCCGGCACCCACGCACGCCGCTGGGTCGGCGATTATTGCGCGATGACCGGCGGCGCCGACGTGCTGTGCGGGTCGGGCGATCTTGCCTGGACCGCGATGCTGGAGGAACTCGCCGCGGTCGCGGGCGACAACCTCGGCCACGCGCGCGAGCGGGTGCAGCGCCACTCGATCGACATCGGCACGGGCTTTCGCGTCATCGGCGAGGCGAACGAGCGCCCCTGGCCCCTGTCCCCCGTGCCGCTGCTGATCGACACCGACGAGTGGCAGCATATCGAACGCGGCGTCGTCCAGCGTGCCGAACTGCTCGAGCTGATACTCGGCGACCTCTACGGCCCCGGCAACCTCGTCTCGCGCGGCCATCTGCCCGCCGCGTTGGTGACGGGCAGCCCGCATTTCATGCGCCCGCTGGTCGGCCTCGCGCCGCCGGGCGGGCACCACCTCCATTTCGTCGCGGTCGAGCTCGGTCGCGGGCCGTCGGGTGAGTGGCGCGTGCTGCGCGATCACCTGCGGATGCCGACGGGTGCGGGCTATGCGCTGGAGAACCGGCTGGCGGTCAGCCGCACGCTCGGCGGACTGCAGGCGCGGTTGAACGTCCGCCGCCACGCGCCCTTCTTCGCCGCCTTTCGCGACGGGCTCGCCGCGGCGTGCCGGCGTAGCGACCCGCGCATCGGGCTGCTGACGCCGGGACGCTACAACGTCAGCTACCCCGAACAGGCACATCTGGCGCGCTACCTGGGGCTGCTGCTGGTCGAGGGCGACGACCTCGCCGCGCTCGAGGACAAGGTTTATGTCCGCACCATCGCGGGGCTGAAGCGGATCGATGCCCTGTGGCGCCGCGTCGACCCGCGGCTGCTCGATCCGCTCGCGTTCGACAGCCATTCGCGGATCGGCGTGCCCGGGCTGATCGACGCCTACGCCGCCGGCAACGTCGTCCTCGCCAACGCGCCGGGCGCGGGCGCGCTCGAGAGCCCCGCGCTGGGGGCGTTCCTGCCGCAATTGTGCACGCGCCTGACCGGCGACGAGCTTCGCCTGCCGCAGATCGCGACCTGGTGGTGCGGGCAACCCGCCGAATGCGCGCACGTCGCCGAGGAATATCGCTCGATGCTGCTATGTTCGGCGTTCGGCAGCGCGACATTGGGCCTGCCGGGCGACAGCGGCGTGGCGGGCAGCGAGCTGGACGGCGACGCACGCGCGCGCTTCGTCGCCGACCTCGCGCGGCGACCGCAGGATTATGTCGGGCAGGAGGTGGTTCGGCTGTCGACCATGCCCGTCGTCGTCGGTGACGCGCTGGTGCCGCGGCCGTTCACGTTGCGCGTCTTCGCCGCGCGCGACGGTGATGGTCGCTGGCAGGTGATGCCCGGCGGCTTCGCGCGGATCGGCGAGCATCCCGACAATCGTGCCGCGGTGATGGGCGAAGGCATGTGGTCCGCCGACGTCTGCGTCCACGGCCCCGAACCGGTCGCACCCGTGTCGCTGCTGCCCGCCGCCGACACGCACCAAATTCGCCGCAATCCCGGCACGCTGCCCAGCCGCGTCGCCGACAATTTCTTCTGGCTCGGCCGCTATCTCGAACGCGGCGAGGCGCTGCTGACCGCGATCCGCGTCATGCTGGGCAATTCGATCGACGCCGACGCGGGCGCGGCGCTCGGCACGGGCACGGTTGCGCATCTGGTGGCGGAGATCGTGGCGACGGGTGCCGCCCCCGCCCCGCCGTCGCTGCGCCGACCCGATCTGACGCAATTCGCGCGCACCGCGATGGAGGCGCCCGACTGGCAGTCGGTGTTCGCGATCAACGCGCAGACGAATCGTATCGCGGGCGGGTGCCGTGATCGCCTGTCCGCCGACATGGTGCGGCTGCTCGACGCGCCGTTCCCGACGCACCGCGGCATGCTCGACCGCGCAGGCTCGCTCCAGCGCCGCTACGCCGCGATCGCGGGTTTGTCGGCGGAGCATATGGGGCGCACCGCGTCATGGCGGTTCCACGACCTGGGCCGCCGGATCGAGCGCGCGGGGGCGATCGTGCGCGCAGGCCGCGCGTTCGGCATGGTCGGCGGCAGCCAGGACGACGTGTCGACGCTGCTCGACCTCGCCAACAGCCAGATCAGCTATCGTCAGCGTTATTTGACGGGCATCGCGCGCGTGCCCGCGATCGACCTGACGCTGCTCGATCCCGGCAACCCGCGCGCGCTCGCCTATCAGGTGGAGGCGATCTGCGAGCATCTGGCGGCGCTGCCGGTGCTGGGCGACGACGGCATGGCCGAGCCGCAGCAGATCGAGGCGACCGAGTTGAAGGCGCTGGTGTCCACGGCGCGCGCGGCGACGATCGATGCCGATCTGCTGAACGACGTCGAGCGGCGGCTCGCGCACATCTCGGACGCGGTCGCCCGACGCTATTTCCTGCAAGGCGCGGAGCCGCTGCGCGCCAGCGGGCTGACGTTGGCATGACCGGGAGCATGACCAGGGGCGTGACCGGCGGCATGGGTCGGTCGGCATGATCTACGATATCGTCCACGTCACGCGCTTCGATTATGGCAATGCGGTCAAGTTCGCGCGCTGCAACCTGCGGCTGCGCCCGATCGACTGGCCCGGGCAGACAGTCGAGGAATACGAGCTGCGCGTCAGCCCGTTCGGACGCACCTATGCAGCGGTTGCCGAAGCCGGGCTCGCGAACGTCACGCGGCTGGTGGTGGAACAGCCGGTGCGGCGGCTGACGATCGAATCGATGGCGCGGATCAGTGTCGACCGGCTGGTGCCGGTGCCCAGCGACAGCGACCCCACGCTCGACCAGATCGCCGCCTGGGCGCGCGCCTCGAACGATCTGTCGGCGGCGAGCCCGGCCAATTACCTCTTTCCTTCTCCGCTAATCCCGCTCGACCGCGACATCGCCGATTATTGCGCGTCCGACCTCGCGCCTGATCGCGGTGCGCTGGAGGCGGGGATCGCGCTAGCGCGGCGGATCCAGCGCGACTTCGCGTTCGACGCCACCGCGACGCTGGTCGACACGCCCCCGCACGAAGCATTCGCGAAGCGTCGCGGCGTGTGTCAGGATTTCGCGCAGATCATGATTACCGGCCTGCGCGCGGCGGGCCTCCCGGCCGCTTATGCCTCGGGCTATATCCGCACCATCCCGCCGCCCGGCCAGCCGCGGCTCGTTGGCGCCGACGCGACCCACGCCTGGGTGTTGCTGTGGTGCGGACCCGATCACGGCTGGGTCGGGGTTGATCCGACCAACGGCATTTGGATGGCGGGCGACCATGTCATCGTCGCGGTCGGCCGCGATTACGCCGAGATCGCGCCGGTCGACGGCGTCGTGCTCGGCTCGGGGGCGCAGTCGATGGAGGTCAGCGTCGACGTCGCGCCGCAGGAAGTCACCGCGTGAGTGCGCCGATTGCACTCACCCCCAACCTGCCCCACATAGTCGGGTAACACACCAAATGGGGAATCAATGGCCGATCCGTACCAGACCTTGGGCGTCGCGCGGGGCGCGTCCGAGGCCGACATCAAGAAAGCGTACCGCAAGCTCGCCAAAGAGCTGCACCCCGACCGCAACAAGGACAATCCCAAGGCGTCCGAGCGGTTCAGCCAGGTAACGTCCGCCTATGACCTCCTGACCGACAAGGACAAGCGCGCGCGTTTCGACGGCGGAGAGATCGACGGCGACGGCAATCCCACTGCACCGTTCGGCTTCGGCGGCGGCGGACCACGCTCCGGTCACGGCGGCCCGGGTGGCATGGGCGGCTTTCAGGGGCAGCAGTTCGACTTTGGCGGCGAAGGTGCGGACATGTCCGACATCTTCGAAGGGCTGTTCGGCGGACGGCAGGCGGGTGGCGGTGGTTTCGCCAGCGGCTTTGGTCGGCGCCAGCAACCGCGCGCGAAGGGCGCGAACGTGCAATACCGCCTGCGCGTCCCGTTCGTCGATGCGGCCGCGCTTGCGCCGCAGCGGATCACGCTGGGCGACGGCAAGACGATCGATCTGAAACTGCCCGCGGGCGTTGAGGACGGCACGCAGATGCGGCTGTCCGGGAAGGGTGAGCCTGGACCGGGTGGCGCGGGCGACGCCCTCGTCACGATCGAGATTGTCCCGCACCGCTTCTTCACCCGCGACGGTGACGACGTGCGCGTCGACCTGCCGATCACCTTGAAGGAAGCCGTGCTCGGCGGTGCGGTCAAGGCACCCACGGTCGAGAAGCCCGTCATGCTGACGATCGCGCCGGGTGCGACCAGCGGCAAGGTGCTGCGGCTGAAGGGCAAGGGCTTCCACAAGAAGGGCGGCGGCCGCGGCGATCAATTGGTCACGCTGATGGTCGACGTGCCCACCGACGATGCCGCGCTCAAGGCCTTTGTCGCGGATTGGCCGGCCGACGAGCGGAACCCGCGCGACGCGATGGGAGTCTGATATCAGGTGACCGACACTGACGCACTGCCCTCGCTGACGCCCGAGGACCGCGCCAAGCATCACGGCCGTGCGCGTGCCGTCATGTCGAAGGAATATGCGCGGGTGAAGCCCGGCAGCGCGTTTTTCGAGGTAGTGAAGCGCGCATCGCTCGGCGTCTACAATGATGGGTTCATCCACGCGGGCAACCTTGCCTATCTCGCGCTGATGACGCTGTTCCCGTTCTTCATCGTTGCGGCGGCCGTACTGTCGCTCGTCGGGCAGAGCACGGAGACGCAGCGCGCGGTGACGAGCTTCCTGTCGGTGCTGCCGCCGGAATCGGCCGAACTGCTGCGCAAGCCGATCGCCGACGTGCTCCAGGCGCGCACGGGATCGCTCTTGTGGTTGGGCGGACTGGTGGGGCTCTGGACGGTTGGCAGCTTCGTGGAAACGATCCGCGACATCTTTCGCCGTGCCTATGGCACGCACGCGACGCAGTCGCTGTGGCGCGCGCGGCTGGGCTTGAGCCTCGCGATCGTCGCGTCCGTGTTCGTCGCGCTGGTCTCGTTCTTCGTGCAAGGCCTGCTGACCGCGGCGGAGCAATTCATCTACCGCCTGCTGCCGTTCGCGCAGAACGTCGCCGGCTGGCTCGGCCTCGCCCGCTTCGTGCCCGCCGCGATCATGTTCGGCGCGCTCTACATGCTGTTCTACTCGGTAACGCCGGGCAAGTACCGCCACAGCGACAATCGCAAATGGCCCGGCGCGCTGTTCACCGCCATCTGGTGGGTCAGCATGACCGCGGGACTGCCGTGGGTATTGTCCAAACTCGGCGGCTACGACCTGACTTACGGCAGTCTGGCCGGCGTCGTCGTCATGCTGTTGTTCTTCTACCTGATCGGGCTGGGGCTGGTGTTCGGTGCGCATCTGAACGCGGCACTGGCGGAACCGCCCGAACCGGTAGTAGAGGGGGTGCCGAATAAGAATGTAGCAGGGACGGCGACGGCGTGAATGGATTGATGGCGGGCAAACGCGGGCTGATCATGGGGCTCGCCAACGATCGGTCGCTCGCATGGGGTATCGCAAAGAAGCTGAGCGAGGCGGGCGCCGAGCTCGCCTTCTCTTATCAGGGTGAATCGCTCGAAAAGCGCGTCCGCCCGCTCGCCGAGCAGCTCGGCTCGACCAAGCTGATCGACTGCGACGTGTCCGACATGTCCCGGCTCGACGCTGCCTTTGACACGCTTGCCGCCGACTGGCCGACGCTCGATTTCGTCGTCCATGCGATTGGTTTCTCCGACAAGAACGAGCTGCGCGGCAAATACGTCGACACCAGCCTCGACAATTTCCTGCTGACGATGAACGTCTCGGCTTACAGCTTCGTCGCGGTGGCGAAGCGCGCGCGCGCGATGATGCCGGAGGGCGGCAGCCTGCTGACGCTCAGCTATTACGGCGCGGAGAAGGTCGTCCCGCACTACAACGTGATGGGCGTGGCCAAGGCCGCGCTGGAGACCAGCGTCAAGTATCTCGCGATGGACCTGGGACCGGAAAACATCCGCGTCAACGCGATCTCCGCGGGACCGATCAAGACGCTGGCGGCGAGCGGGATCGGCGATTTCCGCTACATCCTCAAGTGGAACGAGCTCAACTCGCCCTTGCGCCGTAATGTGACGATCGACGACGTCGGCGGCGCGGGACTGTACCTGCTGTCCGATCTCGCATCGGGCGTGACCGGCGAGATCCACCACGTCGATGCGGGCTACAACGTCATCGGCATGAAGGCCGAGGACGCGCCCGACATCGCGCTGGCGTGAGCGGGCAAGGGCTTCTGGACAAGCTCGGCGTAAAGCCGGGCGACACGCTCGCGTGCGTGGACGTGCCGCCGGCACTTCAGGGCACGCTGCCCGCGGGCGATGCACCCAATGCTGACGCGACGCTGGTGTTCGTACGCGACCGTGCTGGCGCCGCAGCCGCGATCCCGGCAACGCTCGCCCGTTTCACATCGGGCCAGCGGCTTTGGTTCGCCTACCCCAAACGCTGGGGCGCGCACGCCAGCGACATCTCGCGCGATACGGGATGGGAGCCGCTGGCCGCGGCCGACTTCCTCGCGGTCACGCAAGTGGCGCTGGACGACGACTGGTCGGCGCTGCGCTTCCGCCCGCGCACCGAGATCAAGCGGCTGACCCGCGCGAGCGAGCGCGCGTGATCGCGATCGCGCCCGCGACCGGCCAAGACGTAGCCGCGATCGACGCGCTGCTGCGCACCAGCTTCGCGCGCCCGCAAGAAGCCAATCTCGTCCGCGATTTGTGCATCGCGGGCGACATGGTGCTGATGTTCACCGCTCGTGACGAGGACACGGGCGCACTCGCCGGTGCGATCGCCTTCAGCCGCATGGACGTGAGCGTCGCGGGCAAGCCGATTTCGGCCGTGGCACTCGCTCCCATCGCCGTTGCTCCCGCCTACCGAGATCAGGGCGTGGCCGAGGCCTTGATCCAGGCCGGGATCGACCGGCTGGAGCAGGAAGGCGTCGTGCTCTGCTTCACGCTGGGCGATCCCGCCTTCTACGCCCGCTTCGGGTTCGACGCCGACTTCGCGCGCAACTTCACTTCACCCTACGCCGGCGATTACCTCATGGCCCTTCCGCTCCAGGGCGGGCTGATGCCATGCGGGGTGCGTCAGCACGCGCATCATGCGCCCGCCTTCGCGAAACTGTCCGACGCATGAGCTTCAACACCTTTGGCCGCGTGTTCCGCTTCACGACCTGGGGCGAGAGTCACGGGCCTGCGATCGGCGCGGTGGTGGACGGGTGCCCACCGGGGATCGCGCTTGGCGAGAACGACATCCAGCCGTGGCTTGATCGCCGCCGCCCCGGCACGTCGCGCTTCACGACACAGCGGCGCGAGCCCGATCAGGTGCGCATCCTGTCGGGGGTGTTCGAGGGCAGGACGACCGGTACCCCGATCAGCCTCATGATCGAGAACGTCGACCAACGATCGAAAGATTACTCGGAGGTCGCGAAAGCCTACCGCCCTGGGCATGCCGACTACGCTTACGACGCCAAGTACGGCTTTCGCGACTATCGCGGCGGCGGTCGCTCGTCCGCGCGCGAAACCGCGTCGCGCGTCGCCGCCGGGGCAGTAGCACGACTGGTCGTGCCGCAAGTACGCGTCCGCGCCTGGGTCGAGGCGATCGGCGGCGACGCGATCGACCCCGCCCGCTTCGACGACGCGCAGATTCACGCCAATCCCTTCTTCTGCCCCGACGTCACCGCCGCGGCGCGCTGGGAGGAAAAGGTCGACGCCGCGCGCAAGGCGGGCTCCTCGCTCGGCGCGATCGTCACGTGCGAGGCGACCGGCGTGCCCGCCGGCTGGGGCGCGCCGCTATACGCCAAGCTTGACAGCGAGCTCGCCGCCGCCGCCATGTCGATCAACGCGGTAAAGGGCGTCGAGATCGGCGACGGCTTCGCGGCCGCCGCGCTGTCGGGCGAGCAGAATGCCGACCCGATGCGGCCCGGGTCCGATGGCCCAGCGTTCCTTACCAACCATGCCGGCGGGATCGCGGGCGGGATCGCAACCGGGCAGCCGATCCGATTGCGTGTCGCGTTCAAGCCGACCAGCTCGATCCTCACGCCGGTCGAGACGATCACGCGCGACGGCGCCGCCGCCGAAATCGCGACGCGCGGCCGGCACGATCCCTGCGTCGGCATCCGCGGCGTGCCGGTAATCGAGGCGATGGTCGCGCTGGTACTCGCCGACCAGGCATTGCTCCACCGCGCGCAATGCGGATGACCATCAGATTATTGTGACGCTTCCGAAATGATGGGGCGCCCGTCGCCGGAAGGCGGTAAGTTGTTTCTACTCACGTCGATGATCAAAACGCACTGATCCACGGCAACACGCCGACACGGCCACCCTCTTGATGCCTGCTGTTGGTATCTAAGTCTATCTTACCTTCGGGAACAACATGCAGCAGCTCTCGTTGACTGCCCCGATACGAAGGAGAGACTGAGATGCGTTACTTCATTCCGCTTGCCGCAGCGGCGCTGGCACTCCCTGCGATGGCTTCTGCGCAGACCACCGGCGGCACGACCGGCACCGGCTCGACCATGGGCACAATGGGAACCCAGACCGGGACCATGGGCACGCAGTCGGGCACGATGGGCTCGATGCAGTCGCCCACCACAACCGACAGCACGATGTCGACCAATTCGACGATGAGCACACCGTCAACCACCACGACGCGCCCGAGCCGTCGCAGCACGCGCAACCGCTCGACCATGTCGCCGAACTCGAGCTCGAGCACCACGTCCACCACCGATTCGACGATGACGCCGTCGACCGATCCGATGAGCACAACGCCGAACACGATGGGCAGCACGCCGCGCTGAGCGTGGTCTGACCAGAAAATAAAGAAGGCCCGGGCTGGTGCCCGGGCCTTTTTGTTTGCGCGCCTTCTTTGACGGATCTGATTAGTCGGCGAACGGATCGCGGACCAGGATCGTGTCTTCGCGCTCCGGACTGGTCGAGACAAGCGTTACCGGGCAGCGGATCAGTTCCTCGACGCGGCGGATGTACTTGATCGCTTGCGCCGGCAAGTCGGCCCAGCTGCGGGCGCCCGCGGTCGAACCGGACCAGCCCTCCATTTCTTCGTAGATCGGCTCGACCTCCGCCTGATCCTTCGCGTGCGCCGGGTAGTAATCGAGCTCGGCCCCGCGCAGGCGATATCCGATGCAGATCTTGATCGTCTCGAAGCCGTCGAGCACGTCGAGCTTGGTCAGCGCGATGCCGGTGATGCCGCTGACCGCTGCCGATTGCCGCACCAGCACCGCGTCGAACCAGCCGCAGCGGCGCTTGCGCCCCGTCACCGTCCCGAACTCGCGCCCGCGCGTGCCGAGCCGCTCGCCCGTCTCGTCGTCGAGCTCGGTCGGGAAGGGCCCCGACCCGACCCGCGTCGTGTACGCCTTGGCGATGCCGAGCACGAAGCCGACCGCCGCCGGACCCAGTCCCGAGCCACCCGCTGCGGTGCCCGCGATCGTGTTGGACGAGGTGACGTAGGGGTAAGTGCCGTGATCGACGTCGAGCAGCACGCCCTGCGCGCCCTCGAACAGGATGCGGCGACCGCGCTCGCGCGCGTCGTTCAGGTCGCGCCACACCGGCTTGGCGAACGACAGCACAAAATCCGCAATCTCGCGCAGATCCGCGAGCAGGCGCTCGCGGTCGATCGGCGCCTCGCCGAAGCCGGCACGCAGCGCATCATGGTGCGCACACAGACGATCCAACTGCGGCCCCAGGGTATCGAGGTATGCCAGGTCACAGACGCGCAGCGCGCGCCGGCCCACCTTGTCCTCGTACGCCGGACCAATGCCGCGTCGGGTCGTGCCGATCTTCCCCGCGCCGCTGGCGTCCTCGCGCAGCCCGTCAAGATCGCGGTGGAACGGCAGGATCAGCGCGCAGGTATCGCTGACGCGCAGCGTATCGGGCGTCGCGACGATGCCCTGCTCGCCCAGACGCTCGACCTCGTCTCGCAGCGCCCAGGGGTCGAGCACCACGCCGTTGCCGATCACCGACGGCGTGCCGCGCACGATGCCCGAGGGCAGCAGCGACAATTTGTAGACCTTCTCGCCCACCACCAACGTGTGCCCGGCGTTATGCCCGCCTTGGAAACGCACCACCACGTCGGCGCGCTCGGCCAGCCAGTCGACGACCTTGCCCTTGCCCTCGTCGCCCCACTGGGCGCCGACCACCGCTACGTTCGCCATGAGATACAGAACTCCGCCTGCCGCGTGCAGTCCGCGCGCCCTTCGACAGGGCTCGGCGCGCGAACGGTTCCGAATTGTTCGCGGCGCGGGTAGCGGGGCGCAGTCGACGGGTCAACTGCTGGGTGGAAGGTCACACCCCTCGCAGCTACACCCCACCCGAGCGGGAGTATCGCTGATTGGGTGAGATCCGGGTGACCCTGGCGGAAAGGCCGCTGCAGGAAAGCGCCCTGTTCAGTCTTGGTCACCCACTCGTTCGAGCAGCGCGCAACCTGGCTCGCCTGAACGATCTAAGTGCCTGCTTCACCGCGCGGATGAACGCTCTCGCGGCAAACATCGCGCAGATCGCCACCAACGCTATATCAACCCAGTATCGGACCGGTGAAGCCGCCGAGGTCGCACCGTGCGTGGCAATGCCCGATCGAAGCGCGTTCGCGAGCCAACCGGTGGTAATTACCAATATGGACAACAACGTCAGAAACACAGTAAAGGTCGGATGTTTGGCGAAGAAACCGTCTGGCTGTGCCTGAGGCTCGACACGAGCAATCCCAGCATGCACGTGCCACGCCGCCCGCAAGATCAGAACGATGCAGGTGACTATCAGGCCGCCGAAGAGCCATAGTCCAATCGTTGCCAGCCGCACATTATCATTCATGCATGCATGATGGCATGCGGAACCTAACTCAGGCTTAAGAATAGCCCGCTGTGATCAAAACCTTCCTGATCATACGCTTGCGAGCATTAGCGGTCAGACTGCTCTAACTCTCCCCGCCTCCCACACGTGGGTGCACAATTGCGCGTCGGGCGTATCGTCCGGCTCCAACGCCGCGACGGTGACCCAGCCTTCCGCACGCATCTCCGCGCCGGCTGCGCCTGGTGTACCGAGCGGCAGGAACAGGCGCCGCCGCTCGGGCGCGGGCTCGCTCGCCAACCGGTCGCCGTAGAGCGAGAAGCCCGTCGCGGCCTCCTCCGCGCCGCCCTCGTGGACGATCGTATAGGTGCCGCCGCGCCCGATCTCCGCGCCTGCGCCACGCGCGAACAGCGAAAAGCCGAGCCAGGTCTGATACTCGAACCCGTGCCGCTCGGTCGGATCGAGCGTCAGCGCGACGCGCCCATCGACCGCGCGCGCGATCTCGGCGAGGCCGTCGAGCCGCGACGCCAGCACGCCCGCGGCGTCGAACGCGCGCAGCCGCGCCAGCGCCTGATCGAACGGCCCTGCGGCCTCAACCAGCGGCAGGTACGCCGGCGCGATCTGCGCGACAGTCCCTGCGTCCTTCGCGTCCAACCGCTCGCGCAGCACCGCGAGTTGGTCGGCCGCAACCGGCATCGGCCCGGCGGCGAGCGCGTCGACAAGATCAGGCAGTGTGAAGTCGATCGACACGCCCGACACGCCCGCTGCCTCCAGCGCCTCGACCGCGACCGTCACGACCTCGCGCGCGGCCGCGACCGAGTCGAGCCCGATCAGCTCGGCCCCGATCTGGCGCAGCTCGCGCGCGGGCGACAGCTGTCCGCCGCGCAGTTTTAGGATCGAGCCGGCGTAGCTCAATCGAACCGGGCGCGGGTGGTGCGCCATCCGCGTCGCCGCGACCCGCGCGACCTGCGCGGTGAGATCGGGCCTGACCGCCAGCGTGCGCTGCGACACCGGATCAACGAACCGCACCGCGTCGGTCAGTCCACCGTCCTTGAGCCGGGTCGCCAGGCTCTCGGCATATTCGGCGAGCGGCGGATCGACGCGCTCGTAACCGTGCAGGCCGACAGCGGCGAGCACGCGCGCCTCGATCGCCGCGGCGGCATCGGCGTGCGGCGGCAACCGGTCGCGCAACCCTTCGGGAAGAAGCGCGGTCACGCGTCCGACTCCCTCTCCCCTGCGGGGAGAGGATTAGGGTGAGGGGCTGCCCGAAGCGCAGCACTGATGGCGGCCAGAACGCCATCCATATTACCCATCACGTCCGCGTTGGTGAACCGGATCACACGATAGCCTTGCGTCTTGAGCCACGCCGTCCGTCGCTCGTCACGCGCTCCGTCGCCCGCGTGGGTGTCGCCGTCAACCTCGACGATGAGCTTGTATTCACGGGCGCAGAAATCGGCGACGTAGCTGCCGATGACGACTTGGCGGGAGGATTTGACGCCGTGAAATTGGCGGTTACGCACGACCGACCAGAGCCGACGTTCTGGCCCGGTCATCTCGCGCCTTGAGCGGCGAGCGCGGTCGCGAGGCACGGGATCGGTCTGCATGGCGCAAACATCTCTGACGTCCGCGTCTGCCGCAATCCCTCACCCAACCCTCTCCCCATAGGGGAGAGGGCTTTAGGCGATCAGAACGTCAGCCCCATCGCGATCTTCACGCCCGGCAGCGCCTTGACGCGCCCGAGCAGGTCGCCCGTCACTGCCTCATCGACCGACAGCAGCAACACCGCCTCGCCGCCCGCCTGACGGCGCCCGAGGTGGAAGGTCCCGATGTTGACCCCCGCCTCACCCAGCAGCGTACCCAGCCGCCCGATGAACCCCGGAGCATCCTCGTTCACCACGTAGAGCATCGGCCCGGCCAGGTCTGCCTCGACCTTGATCCCGAACAGCTCGACCAGCCGCGGCGCGGCATCGCCGAACAGCGTGCCGACAACCGAGCGCTCGCCGTCAGCGGTGCGAACCGAGACGCGTACCAGCGTGTGGTAATCGCCCTCGCGCTCGCTCCTGATCTCGCGCACCTCGACCCCGCGGTCGCGCGCCAGCAGCGGCGCGTTGACCATGTTGACGGTCGCGGTCTGCGTGCGCAGGAAGCCGGCGAGCACGGCGCTGGTGATCGGCTTCTGGTTAAGCTCGGCGGCCGCCCCCTCGGTGTGGACCGAGATGCGGTCGATCGCGCCGGTCGAGAGCTGCCCGACGAGGCTACCGAGCTTCTCGGCGAGCGCCATGTACGGCTTCAGCTTGGGCGCTTCCTCCGCCGACAGGCTCGGCATGTTGAGCGCGTTGGTGACCCCGCCCGACACGAGATAGTCGGCCATCTGCTCGGCTACCTGGATCGCGACGTTGACCTGCGCCTCGGTGGTCGACGCGCCCAAATGCGGGGTGGAGACGAAATTGGGCGTGCCGAACAAGGGCGACGCCTTCGCCGGCTCCTCGACGAACACGTCGAGCGCCGCGCCCGCAACCTGGCCTGAGTCGAGCGCGTCCTTCAGCGCCGCCTCGTCGATCAGCCCGCCGCGCGCGCAGTTGATGATCCGCACGCCCTTCTTCGTCTTGGCGATGTTCTCGGCGGACAGGATGTTGCGCGTCTGGTCGGTCAGCGGCGTGTGCAGCGTGATGAAGTCGGCACGCGCGAGCAGCTCGTCGAGCGTCACTTTCTCGACGCCGATCTCGAGCGCGCGCTCAGGCGTCAGGAACGGATCAAACGCGATCACGCGCATCTTCAACCCACGCGCGCGGTCGGCGACGATCGAGCCGATGTTGCCCGCGCCGATCAACCCCAGCGTCTTGGAGGTCAGCTCGACACCCATGAAGCGGTTCTTCTCCCACTTGCCGGCCTGCGTCGACGCGTCCGCCTCGGGCAATTGCCGCGCCAGCGCGAACATCAGCGCGATCGCGTGCTCGGCGGTGGTGATCGAATTGCCGAACGGCGTGTTCATCACGACGACGCCCTTCGCCGACGCCGCCGGAATGTCGACGTTGTCGACACCGATTCCGGCGCGGCCGACGACCTTCAGGTTGGTCGCGTGTTCCAGTAGGTCGGCCGTAACCTTGGTCGAGGAACGGATTGCCAGGCCGTCGTAATCGCCGATGATCGCCTTCAGCTCATCCGGCGTCTTGCCGATGATCTCGTCCACCTCGACGCCGCGATCGCGAAAGATCTGCGCCGCACGCGGGTCCATCTTGTCGGAAATCAGTACCTTGGGCATGTCTTTACTCCCTCTCCCCTGTGGGGAGAGGGTCGGGGTGAGGGGCTGCCCCACACGCCGACCCTTAAGTTGATGTGAAATGAAGAGGTCGCCCCCTCACCCAACCCTCTCCCCAGCGGGGAAGAAGGCTAGAAAAAATTACGCCTTGGCGCTCGCGTAGGCCCAGTCGAGCCACGGCCCGAGCGCCTCGATATCGGCGGTATCGACCGTGGCACCGCACCAGATGCGCAGGCCCGGCGGCGCGTCGCGGTAACCGGCGACATCGAACGCCGCGCCTTCCGCTTCGAGCAGCGACGCCATCTTCTTGATCAGCGCCTCGTCCGCGCCCGCGACCGTCAGGCAGACGCTGGTCTTCGACCGCGACGCCTCGTCCTCGGCCAGATGCCCGAGCCAGTCACGCTCGGCGACGATCTTGTCGAGCGCCGCGGCGTTGGCATCCGAACGCGCGATCAGCCCGCCCGCACCCAGGGATTTCGCCCATTCAAGCGACCAGATCGCATCCTCGACCGCCAGCATCGAGGGCGTGTTGATCGTCTCGCCCTTGAAGATGCCCTCAGACAATTTGCCTTTGCTCACCAAGCGGAACACCTTGGGCAGCGGCCAGGCGGGGGTATAGCTCTCCAGCCGCTCGACCGCGCGTGGCCCCAGGATCAGCACGCCGTGCGCGCCCTCGCCGCCCAGCACCTTCTGCCAGCTGAACGTCGCCACATCGATCTTGTCCCACGGCAGGTCATAGGCGAACACGCCGCTGGTCGCGTCGGCGAACGACAACCCCTCGCGATCGTCCGCGATCCAGTCGCCGTTCGGCACGCGCACGCCGCTCGTCGTGCCGTTCCAGGTGAACAGCACGTCGTTCGACCAATCGACTTGGCCGAGGTCGGGCAATTGCCCGTAATCGGCGCGGATCACGGTCGGATCGATCTTGAGCTGCTTGACCGCGTCGGTCACCCAACCCTCGCCGAAACTCTCCCACGCGAGCGCGGTGACCGGGCGCGCGCCCAGCATCGTCCACATCGCCATTTCGAACGCGCCGGTGTCGGATCCGGGGACGATACCGATCCGATGCGTGTCGGGCAGGCGCAGCAGCTCGCGCATCAGGTCGATGCAATATTGCAACCGCTGCTTGCCGAGCTTGGAACGGTGCGAGCGTCCAAGCACCTCGGTGGCGAGTTTGGCGGGGTCATAGCCCGGCGGCTTGGCACAGGGACCGGATGAGAAATACGGCCGCGCCGGCTTGGTCGCGGGTTTCTCGGGCGCACCCGTGACGGGGGCGGCAGTCGTATCAGTCAATGTCAACTCTCCTCACAGAGAGCACGCGCGGCGTTGGGACCGCGTGGCCCGTCGACCGCGCTGAAGCAAATGGCGGCGGGCGTCAACCGCTCACATGGATCAACGCTCCATCACAGCGCGGCGGACACCACGTCTCGTCGGGCGCCGGCACCAGCCCGTCGCAGCGCGCGACATCGTTAACGAGGCGGCAGGAAAGCGCGTCCTACGCCTTCCGTTGAACAACGGGGCGAGCGGAACGTGCGTGAGCGGCGGGTGGATGAACGACGGGGGCGCATTGCGAGCACGCGCGCCGTCCGCTCGCGCCTGGTCGCTGCGACGATCATCCTCGCCGTGCTCGCCGCGTGCGGGCGCACCGAGCGTCCCAGCACCGCGCCGCGCATCACCGAGGCGCCGAGCGTGCGCGAGACGCAGCGCTGCTTTGCCGATCTGCGCGCGATGGGGGTCGATTTCCAGCCGTTGCCTGACAAGCAGACGGGGCCGGGTTGCGGGCTGACGGGGACGGTCAAACTGCTCGACATCGGCGTGCCGACCGCGAACCTCGGTGCGGTCCGCTGCGGCGAGGCGCGCGCGTTCGCCGGATGGGCGCGGAACGGCGTCGCGCCGGCGGCGTACCAAATCCTTGGATCGGAACTGTCGCGGATCGTCAGCATGGGCAGCTACGCATGCCGTAACACCGTCGGGACGAGCGGCCCGGCGCGCCGGTCGGGGCACGCGGTCGCCAACGCGATCGACGTCGCGACGTTCGAGTTGAAGGACGGGCGCCGCATCAGCATCCAGCGCGACTGGAACTCGCCCGACCCCGACGTGCGGCGGTTCTTGCAGACGATCCACACCTCGGCGTGCCGACGGTTCGGAACCGTGCTGTCGCCCGATTACAACGCCGCGCATCACGATCACCTCCACCTCGAAGACGATCGCACCAGCTTCTGTCGTTAGTCTTGCAGCCGTCATCGGCGCAGCTTATCGCCCCGGGATGACAGAAACCCGCGTACCTAGCCGCGTCTTCCCGCGTGCCAAGCAGGATGCCGACGCCGCTCGTCAGAGCATCTCCACCCCGCAGACCGAGAGCCCGGCCTACAAGCTCGCGTTCCAGGACATGGACTTCCTCGTCCGCGAGGACCTGCGCCCGGTCCGCTTCCAGCTCGAACTGCTGAAAACGCAGCTTATCCTGGAGGAAGCGCATATCGGCTCGACCTTCGTCTTCTACGGCTCGGCGCGCATCCCCGAGCCCGCCAAGGCGCAGGCGCTGCTCGACATGGCGACCGACGACAAGAGCCGCCGCATCGCCGAAAGCTTGGTCGCCAAGTCGAAGTACTACGACATGGCGCGCGAGCTGGCGCAGCTCTGCTCCAACTTCCCGCGCGACGAGGCGGGCAAGCGCCACTTCGTCGTCTGCTCGGGCGGTGGTCCGTCGATTATGGAAGCCGCCAATCGCGGCGCGACCGACGTTCACGCGGAATCGATCGGGCTCAACATCGTGCTGCCGCACGAGCAGGCGCCCAACCCGTACGTCACGCCGTCCTTGTCGACGCAATTCCATTATTTCGCGCTGCGCAAGATGCACTTCCTGCTCCACGCGCGCGCGCTGGCGGCATTCCCGGGCGGGTTCGGCACGTTCGACGAATTGTTCGAGCTGCTGACGCTCATCCAGACCGGGAAGATCGAGCCGATGCCGGTGCTCCTGTTCGGGCGTGAATTCTGGGAGCGCGTGGTCAATTTCGACGCGCTGGTCGAAGAAGGCGTGGTGTCGGAGCGTGACCTCGGCATCTTCCGCTACGTGGAGAGCGCGGCCGAAGGCTGGGCAGTCGTTCAGCAATTCTACCGCGAACGTCAGGAAAAGACGCCGCAGCCGCCGCGCTGAACCAAGGTGCCATGCCCCTTCCCTGACGAGGGAGGGGGCGTTGAAGGCGCCTTATTTGACCGGCTGAACTTGGTCGTACGTCGTTCGCGTGGCGAGCGTACCCGATTTGCCCATCAGCGCTCCGGCGGTGCGGCTGGCAATCTCTGCCGGGACGACCGCGCCGTTCGCGAGTGCGGTGTAGCGTGCGTCGGCGACCAGGCTCTGCACCGAGGCGACCAGCATAATGCGGAACGGCTTGTTCGTCATGAAGCGCACGCGCTCAAGAAAGGGCGCGCGTCCGCGCATGTTGACGACCGCCTCGGCCTGCGCATCCGCCGAGGCATCGTGCGGGCCGATCTTGAGCGTGCCCGCGGGCAGGCGCGCGAAGCGATAGGTGGTGACGCCGTTCGCGTCGGTGCGCGTCGCTGCGCTCGCGAACCATTTCGCATTCTCGCCGTAGGACGGGACGCGGTCGCGCTTGATCTTGCGCCAGCCAGACAAATCCTTCGGCGTCGGCGCGTGCCCGTCGACCGAGACGAGCGACCAACGGTCCGGCTCGGCGCGGCGCGGGTCATATTGCTCGACCAGCGTCTTGCGCTCGGCCCCGCTGCGCTCGACCACCGTCGTCTGGCGAAACGCGAACCCATCGCTGCGCGTCGCGCGCATCCCGGCGAGCAACCGCTCCTGCAAGGCGTCGGCGTGCGCCGCGGTGGCGGGGGCGAGCAGCAACGCGGCCCACCCGACGATCCGGCCGACGGGCAGGCGGCGCACGGTCGGTTTACTGCTTGGCAGGCGGCGGGGTGACCGCCAGCGCCTTGTCCTTCGACGCGTTCGGATCGACCGAAGGCGCACCGGAGGCGGGCGTGCCGGTGTTGGCGATATCGGCGGTGTTGCCCTTCGCCGCGTCGGTGACGTTCGCGACCGCGGCATCCTTCGCGCCCGGATCAGTACCGGGTGCAGGGGCGGCGGGCAGCGGCAGGTTCGAGCCCTGCTGGTTGAGGTACGCGATCACGTTGGCGCGGTCTTCGGGGTTGGACAGGCCCGCAAAGGTCATCTTGGTGCCGTTGGCGAATTTGCGTGGGGACGTCAGCCACGCGTTCATGCGCTCGAAATCCCAGGTCCCGCCGACCGATTTCAGCGCATCGGAGAAGGGGTAACCGCCCTTGCCCTGCGCGATCCCCTCGCCGAGCGTCGCGTACAAATTCGGACCGACGCCGTTCGCGCCGCCTTGGTTGATCGTGTGGCAAGCGGCGCACTTCTTGAACACCTCGGCGCCCTTCGCCGGGTCCGCGGTCGGTAGCAAGGACGCGATCGGCACCGCCTTCGCGTCACCGCCGCCGCCGGCTTCCTCGACGCCTTCGATCGCGTAGCCCATCTTCTCGGGACGTTCGCCGTGGAAGATCATGCCGCCCACGATCGAGAGCCCCAGCGCCGCACCGCAGCCAGCCAGCACCCAGCCCGCAATCGTGTTGTTCCGATCGTCCATGTCGTGAAACCGCCCCTAATTGTGTTCAACCCATAGAAAAGCATCCGCGACGCTGCAAGCGCACTTGAGCGATGCCACGGCGCACCCTACCCGCGGCATCAAACCGATGCAGACCTACGCCGCCCCCGCCCGCCCGATCGTCGACGCGATGATCGCCGCCGCCGCCGCCGAGCCCGACCGCGCGGTGTCGTTCCAGGGCGCGCCCGGCGCCAACAGCCACGTCGCGGTGACGGAAGCGTTTCCCGACGCACTGCCGCTGCCGTGCTTCTCGTTCGACGACGCACTCGACGCGGTAAAGGACGGGCGCGCCGCGCACGCGCTGATTCCGATCGAGAATTCGCTCCACGGGCGCGTTGCCGACATCCATTTCCTGCTGCCCGAATCGGGTCTGGTGATCACCGCCGAGCACTTCCTGGCGATCCGTCACGCACTGATGGGCGTGGGCGCGCGCGACGAGGTGGCGGAGGCGATGAGCCACCCGCAGGCGCTGGGGCAGTGCCGCCACTGGTTGAAGGCACACGGCATACAACCTGTGAACTATCCCGATACCGCAGGCGCCGCCGCGATCGTCGCCGAACTGGCCGACCCCCGCGTCGCCGCGCTCGCCCCGCCGGGCGCCGCCGCGCTCTACGGGTTGAACCTGCTCGGCGTCGACATCGCCGACGCCGACCACAATATGACGCGGTTCGTGGCACTGGCGCGCGGCAGTCGCCCGCCGATCGGCGAGGCGACGTGGATGACGACGTTCATCTTCGAGGTGAAGAACGTGCCCGCCGCGCTCTACAAGGCGATGGGCGGCTTCGCGACCAACGGCGTCAACATGACCAAGCTGGAATCCTACCAGCGCGGCGGCAGCTTCGCCGCAAGTGAATTTTTCTGTGACGTGGAAGGCAAACCGGGCGAGCCGGGCTTCGACCGCGCCATGGAGGAACTGGGTTTCCACGCCAAATGGGTGCGCGTGCTCGGCACCTACGCGCAGGCGCGCCGCCGCGGTTGAAGCGATTGTGGCGACTGCCGGGTCGTCGAGACAACGGACGCGATGCCTAGGTGTTTGATCCCACGGTTTGATGGTGCGATCCTTTCGTTGGAATGGAAGGAAGCC
>ERZ1023261.23-NODE-23-length-94254-cov-8.450100_pt1 | contig 94254 bp, 97 predicted proteins | sample MGYA00521234_ERZ1023261 | MGnify/ENA primary metagenome ERZ1023261 (study PRJEB32759, sample SAMN07749871) | skin metagenome | biome: transportation; feature: city; material: polyester macromolecule | host: Homo sapiens | place: Hong Kong:TC line | collected...
CCTAAGGTAGCGAAATTCCTTGTCGGGTAAGTTCCGACCCGCACGAAAGGCGTAACGATTTGGGCACTGTCTCAACGAGAGACTCGGTGAAATCATAGTACCTGTGAAGATGCAGGTTACCCGCGACAGGACGGAAAGACCCCGTGGAGCTTTACTGTAGCCTGATATTGAAATTCGGCACAGCTTGTACAGGATAGGTAGGAGCCTTTGAAACGTGAGCGCTAGCTTACGTGGAGGCATTGGTGGGATACTACCCTAGCTGTGTTGGCTTTCTAACCCGCACCACTTATCGTGGTGGGAGACAGTGTCAGGTGGGCAGTTTGACTGGGGCGGTCGCCTCCTAAAAGGTAACGGAGGCGCTCAAAGGTTCCCTCAGAATGGTTGGAAATCATTCATAGAGTGTAAAGGCATAAGGGAGCTTGACTGCGAGACTTACAAGTCGAGCAGGGTCGAAAGACGGACTTAGTGATCCGGTGGTTCCGCATGGAAGGGCCATCGCTCAACGGATAAAAGCTACCCCGGGGATAACAGGCTTATCTCCCCCAAGAGTTCACATCGACGGGGAGGTTTGGCACCTCGATGTCGGCTCATCGCATCCTGGGGCTGTAGTCGGTCCCAAGGGTTGGGCTGTTCGCCCATTAAAGCGGTACGCGAGCTGGGTTCAGAACGTCGTGAGACAGTTCGGTCCCTATCCGTCGTGGGCGTAGGAAATTTGAGAGGAGCTGTCCTTAGTACGAGAGGACCGGGATGGACATACCTCTGGTGTACCAGTTGTCGTGCCAACGGCATAGCTGGGTAGCTATGTATGGACGGGATAAGTGCTGAAAGCATCTAAGCATGAAGCCCCCCTCAAGATGAGATTTCCCAACTTCGGTTATAAGATCCCTCAAAGATGATGAGGTTAATAGGTTCGAGGTGGAAGCGTGGTGACACGTGGAGCTGACGAATACTAATCGATCGAAGACTTAATCAAAATTTATGTTTTGCGAAGCAAAATCATTTTACTTACTATCTAGTTTTGAATGTATAATACATTCCATTTGTCTGGTGACAATGGCAAGGAGGTCACACCTGTTCCCATGCCGAACACAGAAGTTAAGCTCCTTAGCGCCGATGGTAGTCGGACTAACGTTCCGCTAGAGTAGGACGTTGCCAGGCAAATATATAATTATTCCACAGTAGCTCAGTGGTAGAGCTATCGGCTGTTAACCGATCGGTCGTAGGTTCGAGTCCTACCTGTGGAGCCATGGCTCCTTGGTCAAGCGGTTAAGACACCGCCCTTTCACGGCGGTAACACGGGTTCGAGTCCCGTAGGAGTCATTTAATGGAGAATTAGCTCAGCTGGGAGAGCATCTGCCTTACAAGCAGAGGGTCGGCGGTTCGAACCCGTCATTCTCCACCATTGATTTTTAATTAAATATGCTGGAGGGGTAGCGAAGTGGCTAAACGCGGCGGACTGTAAATCCGCTCCTTCGGGTTCGGCAGTTCGAATCTGCCCCCCTCCACCATCTTAATGGGCTATAGCCAAGCGGTAAGGCAACGGACTTTGACTCCGTCACGCGCTGGTTCGAATCCAGCTAGCCCAGCCATAAGAGCCATTAGCTCAGTTGGTAGAGCATCTGACTTTTAATCAGAGGGTCAGAGGTTCGAATCCTCTATGGCTCACTCTTAACATCTTTCTTCGGAAAGGTGTTTTTTTTTATTGTTTTATGTAAACGGATACATTATTCTATAAATAACACGAAAAAAAGAGGTGGATATATAAATGAAAAACATAGATATTATAGGGGTGCCTTCAACATTTGGTCAAAGAAAATTAGGGGGGAATTTAGGTCCAGATGCTATAAGATATGCAGGATTACAAGATAGACTAGAAAATATAGGTATTAACGTTCATGATAAAGGCAATATAGACGTTCCTGCTATAGATTTGAAACAGTTTAATTCTGAGCAACAAGGCTTGAGAAATTATGATGAAATTATTAATGTTTCAAAGACGCTTAGCCAAAAAGTAGACCAAACGATAATAAATGATAGATTTCCATTAGTTTTAGGCGGAGATCATTCTATAGCAGTGGGTTCAATATCTGGTATTTGTAAACACTATGAAAATCTAGGTGTGATTTGGTATGATGCTCATGGTGATTTGAACATACCTGAAGAGTCACCTTCAGGTAATATTCATGGTATGCCATTAAGAATATTATTAGGTGAAGGTCCAAGTGATCTTGTTAATTTAAATGACATTCAACCAAAACTTAAACCTGAAAATATTGTTTTAATTGGTATGAGAGATTTAGATAAAGGTGAACGTGAGTATATCAAAGCACAAAATATTAAAACTTATACTATGGCCGATATAGATAAACTTGGTATAGAAACAGTTATTAATGATACATTAAGTTATTTGAAATCAAGACATGTTGATGGATTACATTTATCCTTAGATGTAGATGCTTTAGATCCAACTGAAACACCAGGAACAGGTACAAGAGTATTAGGTGGATTGAGCTATAGGGAAAGCCATTTTGCTTTAGAATTACTTCATGAAAGTAATATGATAACATCTATGGATTTAGTTGAAGTTAATCCATTAATTGATTTACATAATAGTACAGCTGAACAAGCAGTTTCATTACTTGGAACATTCTTCGGAGAAACATTATTATAAAATATTTATTGCAACTTGCATGTATTTTGACATGCAAGTTTTTTTCATTTTTCTCTCCGTTCATATGACACTTGTTCTAATGATTGATATAATGGATGATATGGAAAATGTTATCGGAGGAGATGTTATGGATTTTTCCAATTTTTTTCAAAATTTTAGTACTTTGAAAGTCATAACTAGTGTCCTCGATTTATTGATTGTATGGTATGTCCTTTACTTACTTATTACAGTTTTTAAAGGAACTAAAGCAATACAATTATTAAAAGGTATTGTTGTTATAGTAATCGGTCAACAAATCAGTAAAATGCTAAATTTGACTGCGACTTCTAAATTGTTCGATATCGTAATTCAGTGGGGTGTACTTGCTTTAATAGTTATTTTCCAACCTGAGATTCGAAGAGCGTTAGAACAATTAGGTAGAGGAAGTTTCTTGAAACGTTATACAAATGCCTATACTAAAGATGAAGAGAAGTTAATCCAATCTGTATCTAAAGCGGTTCAGTATATGGCTAAACGTCGTATAGGTGCATTAATAGTGTTTGAGAAAGAAACAGGTTTACAAGATTATATTGAAACTGGGATTCCTATGGATTCTAAAATTTCTCAAGAGTTATTAACAAATGTATTTATACCTAATACACCTTTACATGACGGAGCTATGATTATTCAAGGGACTAAAATAGCAGCAGCCGCTAGTTATTTACCTTTATCAGATAGTGTTAAAATTTCTAAAAGTCTAGGTACTAGACATAGAGCAGCAGTAGGTATTTCTGAAGTATCAGATGCCTTTACAGTCATTGTTTCTGAAGAGACAGGTGATGTTTCAGTTACATTTGATGGTAAATTGAGAAGAGATATTTCAAATGAAGTGTTTGAAGAATTATTAGCTGAGCATTGGTTTGGCACACACTTTCAAAAGAAAGGTGTGAATTAATATGTTAGAAAGCAAGTGGGGATTAAGATTTGTTGCATTAATTTTAGCGATATTCTTCTTCTTATCTGTGAATAATGTTTTTGGTAACATATTTAATTCAGATGATATTTCACAGAAATCAACGAAGACAATCCAAGATGTTCCAGTGGAAGTGGTTTATAATCATAAAGATTTACATGCAACACATGTTCCAGATACAGTAGATGTAAATATATCAGGGCCACAATCTAAATTATTAAAAATTGAAAGTCCAGATGACTTAAAAGTAGTTGTTGATTTGTCTGGAGAAAAGGCTGGTAAATATCATGAAAAATTCCAAGTTAAAGGAATAAGTAATGGTATTAATTACAATATAAAACCTAAAGCAGCCAATATTACATTAGAAAAGAAAACTACAAAGACGATGCATGTACAACCGGATGTAAGTCAAAGTGATATTTCAAATGAATATAAAATAGATAAACAACAAATTTCACCAGAAACAGTTAAAGTAACAGGTGGAGAAGAGCAATTGAATCAAATTGCTTACTTAAAAGCAACATATAAAAATGCTAGTAAGATTAGCAAAGATACAAAAGATGTTGCAGAAGTTAACGCTTACGATAAAGATTTAAATAAATTAAACGTCTCAATTAATCCAGGACAAGTAGATTTGAAAGTATCTGTTAAGCCTTTTAGTAAAAAGGTAAAAGTGAATACTAAGACTACTGGAAATTTAGATGATAATAAAAAAGTTGATAGTATAAAATTAGATGATGATGAAGTAGAGATTTATGGTAGTAGAGAAGACTTACAGGGTATAGATAGTATTACAGCTGAAGTTGATTTAGATCATATTTCAGAATCAACTGAAAAGACAGTGAAATTTGATTTGCCTAAAAATGTAAGTAAGGTTAAACCTGAAGAAACAAAGGCTTATATTACGGTTAAATAATTGAAAGAAATAAAAGGAGAGTAAATCATGGGAAAATATTTTGGTACAGACGGTGTCAGAGGTGTCGCAAACGAAGAGTTAACGCCAGAACTAGCATTTAAATTAGGTAGATATGGTGGTTACGTATTAGCGCATAATAAAGGTGAAAAAAATCCTAGAGTACTTGTAGGAAGAGATACAAGAGTCTCCGGGGAAATGTTAGAAGCTGCATTAATTGCAGGGTTAATTTCTATTGGTGCAGAAGTTATGCGCTTAGGTATTATTTCTACCCCAGGTGTTGCATATTTAACAAGAGAAATGGATGCAGGATTAGGTGTGATGATTTCAGCATCACATAACCCAGTTGCTGATAACGGTATTAAATTCTTTGGTTCAGATGGATTTAAACTATCTGACGATCAAGAAGAAGAAATAGAAGCATTATTAGATCAAGATGATCCAAGTCTTCCAAGACCCGTTGGTACTGATATCGTTCATTACTCAGATTATTTTGAAGGTGCACAAAAATATTTAAGTTATTTAAAATCAACAGTAGACGTGAATTTAGAAGGTATGAAAATAGTATTAGATGGTGCAAATGGTTCTACATCATCTTTAGCACCATTCCTATTCGGTGATTTAGAAGCGGATACTGAAACAGTAGGTTGTAGTCCTGATGGCTATAATATAAATGAAAAATGCGGTTCTACACATCCTCAAGCACTTGCAGAAAAAGTTCTTGAAACTGGCGCAGATTTCGGATTAGCATTTGATGGTGATGGCGATAGAATCATTGCAGTAGATGAAAAAGGACAAATTGTTGATGGTGACCAAATTATGTTTATCATTGGACAAGAAATGCATAAAAACCAAGAGTTAAATAATAATATGATTGTTTCAACAGTAATGAGTAATTTAGGTTTTTATAAAGCATTAGAGAATGAGGGCATCCAATCTAATAAAACAAAAGTCGGTGACCGTTACGTGGTTGAAGAAATGAGACGTGGCAATTATAATCTTGGTGGTGAACAATCAGGTCACATTGTTTTAATGGATTATAATACTACGGGTGATGGATTATTAACAGGTGTACAACTAGCAGCTATTGTTAAAATGTCAGGTAAATCATTAAGTGAATTAGCATCACAAATGAAGACTTATCCTCAATCTTTAATCAATGTGAGAGTGACTGATAAATATCGTGTTGAAGAAAATATTGATGTTAAAGAAGTAATGACTAAAGTTGAAGTTGAAATGAATGGTGAAGGTAGAATTTTAGTTCGTCCTTCAGGTACAGAACCATTAGTACGTGTGATGGTAGAAGCATCAACTGACGAAGATGCACAAAGATTTGCACAACAAATTGCAGATGTAGTCGAAGACAAAATGGGTTTAGATAAATAAATGATAAAAACAAATGTCACATTTAAAAGTGGCATTTGTTTTTATATTACAAAAAGAACCAGAAACTTTAGTTTCTGGTTCTTTATAATACCTTATTTTGCAACTAGTTCATTATATTCTTTTTCAATCTCTTCTGCTAATGGTCCTTCAACTTTAGCATATGTTTGTAAGAAGGCTTTAACACCATGTTCTTGAATATAATTATTTTTCTCTACTGTTTCTTGATCTGCTTTGTCATCATATTTTAGAAGTAGGGCAGCTGCTTTAACTAAGCCATCTCTTTCTAAATTATGTTCATATAAATAATTTAATGGTTTAATAATACGATCTTTAGGTCCAATTTTACGTAGTGTTCCAAGACCTACACGAGTAACTTCATCAGAAAGATGAGGATTATTGAAACGTTCGATAATTTTTTCTACGTATTGTGATTGTTCAGTTTTAGTGAAATAAAATTCGCGTGTAATATATTCGCTTGTTTCAGCTAATACACGTCTTAAACCTGCTTCAATCGTACTATCTTGAACGGCATCTAATACTGTTGCTTTATTATCATTGTAACCAGCATATGCTAAAAATGCATGGCCAGTATTTACTGTTAATAATTTTCTTTCAATATAAGGTGTTAAATCATCAACGTATTTAATATGATCTAATTCCTGTCCATACCAAGCATCTTTTTCTACTACCCACTCGAAGAAAGGTTCTACCATAACATCTAAAATATTTTCATTTTTTTGTAATGGAACGATTCTATCAACTGCAGAGTTTGCAAAGTGAATATGATCACCAAGAGGACCAGTTATATCTAAAATAGCTTTTTTAAGTGTGTCTGTTGCCATAATTGCATTCTCACAAGCAACGATATTAACGTGATTCTCTTTTTCTTTTAAGTATGGTGCGAATGATTTAGCAATAATTGGTAAAATATTAACACCAACAGCAGTTGTAATTAAATCAGCTTCTAAAATGGCTTGTTTTAATTCATCAGACGGTTTGGCTGAGTTAATAGCATCAACGTTGTTAACACGAGTCGTTGTTTTAGACTCATCTGCTAAAATAACATCGTATTCATGCTCTTTTTGTAAAGCATTAATAATTTCCTCATTTACATCTGCAAATGTAACTTTAATATTATTATCTGCTAAGATATAACCAATAAATCCACGACCGATATTACCGGCACCAAAATGTACTGCTTTCATTATGCATCAGCCTCCTCAAAGACTTGTTTGATTTCGTCAGCAGATTTAGCATTGATAATACGTTCTACATTTTCTTCTTCACTGAAAGTAATTGCGATTTTAGATAATAGGTCTAAATGTTCTCCGTCTTTACCAGCGATACCAACAACGACTTTAACTTCTTCGCCGTTCCAATCTACACCTTCAGGAATTTGTAATAAGGTTAAACCTGATTGGATAACGTTACCTTTAGCTTCTTCAGTACCATGTGGAATAGCTAAGCCATTACCCATAAATGTAGATACAACATTTTCACGATCTTTCATTGCTTGGATGTAGTTTTCTGTAACAGCACCACTATCTACTAATGCTTGTCCTGCTTTTTCGATTGCTTCGTTTTGACTACCTACTGATACATTGATAAAAATATTTTCGTTACTGAATAATTCACTCATTGATTAATACACTCCTAAATTAATTGTTGTTTTATTTGTTTTAAAAATTGCTTTTCCAGTATTGTTTTAAATTCCTGTGGATTTTGCATAAAATCATCTAAGTTTTCCAAATGATCACTAAGAGTTTCTGATATTGTACTAACTAACTTTGTCATGATTGCATTTTCTGGAATAAACATACTTAACATATATTTAATTGAATGATTGTCATTTTGAACATTACTCAACGCTATTGGTTCTTCCAAGATAGTGATGAGAATACAAGGTTGCTTAAACATATCATCTTTCATATGTGGAATCGCAATAGGGTAAGGACGTAATATCCAACTTGGATTATCCTCTAACCGGTGTTATAATTGTTCAGCGAATGACTGCCCATCTTCAATGATATCTTGACTGACCAAGTAATCAGCTAAATGTTGTTTCCAATTTTCAACTGATTTATATTCTATTTTCACTGAATCAACTAATTTTAAACCTGCACGCATGGTTTCTAAAATATCATCTTTAGATGTTGATAAAGTCTCTACTTCTTTATGTGTTACCAAATGATGTGTTTCTTTGGTATTTAAAAATGATGATACATAACCAATATCTGAATCAGGAAGTAGAGGATTCACTGTTAAAAATGGTCTGTCAATATCTAAATTAACTGTAGATATAATGCCATCATAACTAGATAAATCTAATACATTTAAGTCACTAACAGATGCTTGGGTAATACGTTCAATTTCACTAAACACTTGTTCGAGACGTGTTGCTAATAAACGACTTGTTCCAATACCGCTACTACAGACAACTAGAATGTTTAAAAATTGATGTCCTTGATTTTTGATAGATCCTCCAAAATGAAGCACGATAAAGGCGACTTCACTTTCTGGGAATATCAAATCTGGCCAAACGACACGTAACGCCTTACTCACATTATCAAATAGTCTTGGATATTTGTACTTAATCATATCGGTTAACGGATTATAAGTTTCAATATTTGATTCTAAGCGATTGATAGCTGGATTAATATGCAATGATAAACCATTAATTAATGTATCTTTATCATCAAAGTATTGACCTGAAATCTCTTCTACTGTCTGTACAAAAGATTTAATTTTTTGTTCGCTTTTCTTATCTTCAAATAAAGTGTCTTTAGTATCTTTACGTTTTGAACCGCGCAAATGAATGGTAATAAATGTGATTTCAGCTTGATTAAATTGAACATCATAGAGATGCTCTAGATGTTTTGCGATTTCACTAGCAATTTCATGTTCGAATGTATCCTTTACAGATTGATAAATATCATCATTAAGTGATACATATTCATTGTTTTGCATTCTTGTAATACTTAAAACGATATGAACAGTTAATGTTAAATAGCTAGATTCTGTCAATGAATAGGGAAGCTGTCCTAAATAATCCATTAAAATTCTCTCAACTTTAAATATTCGATCTAAATCCACAAGTGATTGCTGAGATTGATGTAATGATTGGTAAACAAAGTGGTTTTCTATAACTGAATACACACTTGTACTATTTAAGTTATTTACCATTAATTGACTTAAGAATTCTCTTTTTTTAGATTCAGTGCCGTTTAAAATAACACCTTCGCCACGTTTACGTGTCAATGATAATTGATATAATGCCAAATCTTGTTCTAAGTCGTCTAACAGTTTTGTTAATGACTGAATGGATACGCCAATTTCTTGTGCAAGGCTATATTGTTTAACAGCATGCTTAGATTGTATAAGTGCATATAGAATAATAACTTTTTGCTCTTCAACGGATAAATCGAGCGTTTGCTGTTGAGTCATTTCAAGTTTTAATGCTTGAATATCTTGATTAAGTCCTTTTAAACGTATACCCTTTTTGTTTACACGTTCTAATTCTATAGAAAAAGTATCAATATAAGATTCCACATGCTTTAATTCTCTATGAATAGTACGAGAGGACACTGCCAGTTGTTGAGCAATGTCATAAATAGTGACATATTGACCGTGATACTTGATTAATAGTTCTATAATCTCTTTTTCACGTGTACTCAATAGCATGGCGGTATCCTCCATTTAATATTTATTTAAAATTATTGTTCTTCTTTTTTAAGGTTATTTAATAACTCTTCATATCTAGGTGAATTTAAGAAATTATCAACTGAAATATGAATTGCATTTGGTACTTGTTTGATGGCACGATCAGTTAATGTTTTTTGAGTGATAACTAATTGAGCATCGTTAGGTAATTGGTTAATAGCTGTATTTGTTACATTCACATCAGAAATACCAGCTTTTTTAAATTTATTACGTAACATACTAGCACCCATTGCACTAGAACCCATACCCGCATCACAAGCAAAGATAACATGGTTCACATTACTGTAATCATGCGCATCTACATCTTCAGTATTATAGTTATCTAATAATTGATCTGCGTCGTCTTCGCTATTATTAGATTCTTCTGTTGATGTAGCACCTGCAGTAGCACCAGTTGTACTAGCTTGTTGATTATTTTCTTTACTGCTTAATTTTGAAGATACACTTGATTTTTTACCTTTAGTAGCTTCCATTTGAGCAGTAGCTGCTTCTAAATCTTGTTTTGGTTCTTTTGTAAACTTAAGAATAATTGCTGAAACTGCGAATGATACTAATGTTGCTAATACAACACCTAATAACATGTGAAGGAATTCTCCTCTAGGTGCGTTAATACAATATACTATGAATGATCCTGGAGATGCAGGACTTTTGAATCCGAATCCAGTTGCTTGGTATGTTGCAACGCCTGTCATTCCACCTAAAATAACTGAGATGAATAACATAGGTCTCATTAATACATATGGGAAGTAAATTTCATGAATACCACCTAAGAAGTGGATGATTCCTGCACCATAAGATGTTGCTTTTGCAGTACCTTTACCAAAAATCATGTATGCAAGTAACACACCGAAACCTGGTCCAGGGTTTGATTCGATTGCGTATAAAATAGATTGACCTGCTGTAGCAGCTTGGTCTGCACCAAGTGGTGTAAATACACCATGGTTAATAGCGTTATTTAAGAATACGATTTTAGCTGGCTCAACAATAATACTTACGATTGGTAATAAGTGAGCGTGTACTAAAGCTTCAACTGCAACAGATAAAATGTGCATGATGAATTTCATAATTGGAGCTAAAATTTCAAAACTTAGAATTGTCATGATGAAACCTAAGATACCTGCTGAGAAGTTATTGAATAACATCTCGAAACCTTGTGGTGTTCTTGGTTGAACGATTTCATCTGTTTTCTTCATTAACCAACCAACTAATGGTCCCATAATCATTGCGCCTAATAGCATTGGTGTATCTGGTAATGCAACGATAACCCCCATAGTTGAAGTTGCAGCAATAATACCACCACGTAATCCATGGATTAAACGACCACCACTAAATGCAATTAATAATGGAATTAAGAATTTAATCATTGGATCAGCTAATTGAGCTAAATCTTTATTTGGTAACCAACCATTGTCGATAAAAATTGCAGCGATAAATCCCCAAGCGATGAATGCACCAATATTTGGCATAATCATACTACTAAGGAACGAACCGAATGCTTGAACTTTACGGCCGAAACCTTTTTTCTCTTGTGTTTGTGCCATTTCTACACCTCTTTTAAATTAGTATTTTGACTATATATATTGTATATCTAAGAAGCTCATTACTACAATAAGAACAAAATTCGAATTTGTCATATAAATCGTGACAACAATAATTCTATTATATATAGGTAAAGAGAATGTAAATATACAGTTTGTTAACAATTAATTTCATATGCAATTTACGCTAGGAGTTTTTTACAAAAAGCTTGTGAAAATATTTGCAATTGAGTAATTTGTCATTGTACAATAGGTCTTAATGGGAAGGAGGATAGAAGATAAATATTACAAAGCGCCTGTGCAAGTTGTTGTTATAATGCAGTAATTAAGAATTTAATTCAAATGTTGAAATTCTTATAGCTTATAAGCACATCTTGTAGACGAGGAGGATAGTGATCGAAAAGATCGGCGGATGCTATCCCGGATGTGGCTCATTCGTTAGCTTATTAAGTAAAACAGTAGGGCAACCTATTGGACAAAGTTAATAAGATCGCCAATAAATATTATATAAAATGAAAGACGTTAGAATGTTAAGTGTGATAAAATATCACGCTTATTTTCAAGTGGGTTTAAATAAGTTTTTGTTCACTTGTAGTACCGAAATAATAATGATAGAAGATTACTAAACTAAATTATGGGTAATAAATCATTGTTACTAACGTTATTTCAATAATTGGAGGAAATATAAATATGTGCGGAATAGTAGGATATATTGGCTACGATAATGCCAAAGAATTATTATTAAAAGGATTAGAAAAATTAGAATATAGAGGCTATGATTCAGCAGGTGTTGCTGTTGCAAATGAAGCAGGTACTAAAGTATTTAAAGAAAAAGGACGTATCGCAGAATTACGAAAAGTAGCTGATAGTAGCGATATTGATGGTACAGTTGGAATCGGTCACACTCGTTGGGCAACTCACGGTGTTCCAAATTACGAAAATTCACATCCACATCAATCTACAACTGGTCGTTTTACACTAGTACATAATGGTGTAATTGAAAACTATGAAGAATTAAGAAGTGAATACTTAAGCGATGTTACGTTTGTTTCTGAGACAGATACAGAAGTTATTGTTCAATTAGTTGAATATTTCTCTAAACAAGGTTTCGAAACAGAAGACGCATTTACAAAAGTAGTATCATTATTACATGGTTCTTATGCGTTAGGTTTATTAGATGAAAAAGATAAAGATACAATGTTTGTTGCTAAAAACAAATCACCACTATTAATTGGTGTTGGCGATGGCTTTAATGTTATTGCTTCTGATGCTTTAGCAATGTTACAAGCAACAAATGAATATAAAGAAATTCACGACCATGAAATCGTTATTGTGAAACGTGACGAAGTAATTATTAAAGATGCTAATGGTCAAGTTCAAGAACGTGAAACATACACTGCTGAAATTGATGCTTCAGATGCAGAAAAAGGTGTGTATGATCACTACATGCTAAAAGAAATTCATGAACAACCAGCAGTAATGCGTCGTATTATTCAAGAATACCAAGATGATGAAGGTAACTTGAAAATTGATGAAGATATTATCAATGACGTATCACAAGCAGATCGTATCTATATTATTGCTGCAGGTACTAGCTATCATGCAGGATTAGTAGGTAAAGAATTCTTAGAAAAATGGTCTGGTGTGCCAACAGAAGTACATGTGGCATCTGAGTTTGTATACAACATGCCATTATTATCTGAAAAACCATTATTCATTTATATTTCACAATCTGGTGAAACTGCAGATAGCCGTGCAGTATTAGTTGAAACTAAGAAATTAGGTCATAAAGCATTAACAATTACGAATGTACCTGGTTCTACATTATCTCGTGAAGCAGACCATACTTTATTATTACATGCTGGTCCAGAAATTGCTGTAGCCTCTACAAAAGCTTATACAGCTCAAATTGCTGTATTATCTATCTTAGCTCAAATCGTTGCTAGAACGCATGGTCGTGAAGCGGATATCGATTTGTTGAGAGAATTAGCTAAAGTGACTACTGCAATCGAAACAATCGTAGATGATGCACCAGTAATGGAAAAAATTGCTACTGATTTCCTTGAAACTACTAGAAATGCATTCTTTATTGGTCGTACTATTGATTATAATGTCAGCCAAGAAGGTGCATTAAAACTTAAAGAAATTTCATATATCCAAGCTGAAGGATTTGCTGGTGGAGAATTAAAACACGGTACAATTGCCTTAATTGAAGATCGTACACCAGTAATAGCTTTAGCAACTCAAGATAATGTAAACTTATCAATCCGTGGTAATGTTAAAGAAGTTGCAGCACGTGGTGCTAGCACTTGTATTATTTCTATGGAAGGTTTAGATAAAGAAGATGATACTTACGTGATTCCTCACGTTCATGAATTATTAACACCATTAGTTTCTGTAGTGGCATTACAATTGATTTCTTATTATGCTGCGTTACACAGAGACCTTGATGTGGATAAACCACGTAATTTAGCTAAATCAGTAACAGTAGAATAATCTTTAGAAAATAATTTGAAATATTTATAAAAGTTCTTGATAGCCTCTTTTTAGTTAATATTAACTGAGAAGAGGTTATTTTTATTGCACTTTTATTCATTTAATGACAAAATTTTAAGTAATATATGATAATGTTATGGAGGAAAATATGGACAACATTAAAGCAATATTTTTAGATATGGATGGTACGATTTTACATGAAGATAACAAAGCATCAGAATATACGAGAGATGTCATTAATGCTTTAAGAGAAAATGGATATAAAGTATTTTTAGCAACTGGACGTTCATATTCTGAAATTCATCAACTTGTTCCTGAAGGTTTTTCAGTAGATGGTATTATTAGCTCAAATGGAACTACAGGGGAAGTTAATGATGAAAATATATTCAAGCATAGTATGTCTCTAGAATCAGTTAAACGTATAGTGTCATTGGCGCAACAACAAAATATTTACTATGAAGTATTTCCATTTGGTGAACAACGACTTGTATTAAAAGAAGATGAGCAATGGATGAGAAATATGATTAGCGGTGGAGATACACCACCTAATAATGTAGGTCAAAGTGAATGGGCTTCAAGACAAGATGCGCTCAAGGATAAAATTCAATGGGTAGAGAGTTTACCAGATAAAGACTATTCGAAAATATACTTATTTGACACAAACTTAGATAAAATCACTCATTTCAGAGATGAATTAAAGCAAAATAAAGTGACTCTAAATATTAGTGTTTCTAATTCATCACGTTATAATGCTGAAACAATGGCTTATAATACTGATAAAGGTACTGGTATTAAGGAAATGATTGAACATTTTAATATTAAACAAGAAGAGACTCTTGTTATGGGTGATAGTGATAACGATAGAGCTATGTTTGAATTTGGGAATTTTACAGTGGCAATGAAAAATGCACGAACTGAGATTAAAGCATTGACGAATGATGTGACAGAATTTACTAATGAAGAAGATGGTGCGGCTAAATATTTGAAAAAACATTTATTAGACTAAATTGGTATAGTAATTTGATAAATAAAATAAGACGGCGTTCAAAGGTTTAAAACCAATGAACGCCGTCTTTTATTATTATCAATTATTATTTATTATTAGGATTGTTTTTATCAATTGTATCTTTTGCTGTTTTTTCTAAATCATCTTTTTTTGATGTTGCTGTATTTGATAAATCTTCTTTATGTTGAGTAGCTTTATCGTTTAAGTCTTTATTAGAATCTTGAGCATTAGATTGTGTTGAATCTTTTAAATTACTTGTATGATCATTAACATTGTCTTTAGTTTTATCTTGTAATTGACTAGATTGTGTTGATTTTGATTTAGCATCTTTATTATTTATAGCTTTATCTTTTTTGTCTTTTTTACCTTTTTTAGAATCAGTAGTTACTTTTTCGCCTCGTAGTACGAAATATTGAACGATTCCCATTAATAAAGCATAGTAAATAAATAGTGTTACTAAAATAACAATAACTTGTAAAATAACTAATAATACTTGCGCAACTGTTTGTGACATACTTCCAGTTGCCATTTGTACAAGAGTCACTAATACACGTGTGATGATAGTAATTAATAAATTAATTAATAAAATACCAATGAAGAATTTTAACCATGTTTTATGGCCATTTTTAATTGCTTTAAATCCTTCTTTGAAAAGTTTAATTGGTCCTTGTGTTGGGTTTTCTGTGTATGCTGCTGTGTAATTAATGATTAACACAAAGAAAAACCAATAAAAGATTGAAGTAATGAATCCAACAATTAAAGTTACACCAATTTGGAATGCTAGGTAAGCAGGCATTGGATTATCCATGCCACTAATAGGTCCTTGAATAGCATTTACTAATGGTGATATTACAAGGCCAAGCAATTTATTTACTAAAAATAAAATGACTCCCATTATGATAAATAATGCTACAGTGATTAATGCTAGTAATACACTTTTACCATAATGACCTTTTTTGAATGAGATAAATAAATCTGAGAATTTAACTTTTTCTTTTCTGATTGCTTTTGAAATAACATTAATCGCACCTGCAATTAATTGATAACCTAAAAAGATAAATAATAAAATTACGACTAATGCAAGTCCAATAATCGGTGTAAGTAATGGTCCGACTGGTTGACCGAATTGCATCATCATTTGCAATTGCATGATTTGTTGACCAATCATAGCCATTGCCACTCTACCGATTAAAAAAATGACGATAAAGCTTACTAATGTAAATAGTATTGCTTTAAGATTCTGAGGTTTAGCATTCTTAAATGCTAAGTTGTAATATTTAAACAAATTTTAAGCACTCCTTTTCGTTAATATAAATACAATATCAAAAATTTGGACTTTTTCAAATTAATATCTAACATAATAGGGTATTAAGTGTTAAAATGTTCTAATGAATTGAAAATGAAAGGAGATATCATCATGAAATTTGCAATTATTACTGACGTGCATGGTAACTTTGATGCATTAGAAACTGTATTGGATCATATTGATAATAGAGACGATATTGATAAAATTTATAATCTTGGTGACAACATTGGAATTGGTCACGAGACAAATAAAGTATTAGATCATATATTTGATCGTGACGATATGGAAATGATTGCAGGGAATCATGATGAAGCTATTATGTCTGTTGTTAATGGCACTCCTTATCCGGATGATTTAAAAGATAAGTTTTATGAACACCACCGATGGATTGCAGGCCATTTAGATGAAGACTATTATGAAGAACTCAATCAATTACCACGTTATATTGAAAAAACAATTTGTGGGAAAAAAGTATTATTTATCCATTATGAAATAGAGAATGATAAATTGTCTTCGTCAATTGATGAACAACCATTTAGTCCAATCGTTAAAGATGATGAAAATGAAATGACTCAATTATTTGCGGATAAAGATGCTGATTTAATCATATTTGGCCATAACCATCGTTTGCATATGTTTGATGACAAAAACAAAATGTATTTCAATCCAGGTGCTGTTGGATTAAATAATGGATCACATGCTGTATATGGTATAGTAACGGTTACTGACACAGACATTTCATTAGAAAGAGTTAAATTAGCATACGATAATGAAGAATTTTTAGAAGGATTTGAAGCGAAACAGGTACCTGCAAAAGAACTTATATTTGAAAAATTTATGTAATTAAAAGTTGCCCCATCATTAGATTGATGGAGCAACTTTTTTATATTAATGATGATGAACGCCAGTACAAAGTGTTGTTTCGTCATGATCATGATTTGCTGTTTCTAATTGAATTGTCATATGTTGAATATTTAAATGTAATAAATCATGTTCGATACGTTTAAGTAATTGCTCGCAGTCTTTGACAGTTAAAGTATCTGGCACAACGGCATGGCAACTTAATGCGTTCATATCATTAGATATCGTCCATACATGATAATCATGGACGCTTTGAATTTCAATGTTTTTCGTTAAAGTTTGAATAACGATATCTAAATCAACGTCGGTTGGTGTGCCTTCCATTAATATATTTAAAGATGATTTAGCAATACCATAAGCACTTTTTAAGATAATAACAGAAACTAAAATACTTGCTATCGGGTCAGCAATCGTCCAACCCAATGTCCAAATTAATATTGCAGCGACAATTGCACCAATAGATCCAAATAAGTCACCAAGTACATGTAAGAATGCACCGCGCATATTTAAATTGTGTGAAGTATCTCCACCTTTAAACATTAAAAGTGCAATGACAACATTGACAATTAAACCTAAGATACTGATGACAAACATTTCTTTTGATTGAACTTCTGGTGGCGTGAAAAAGCGTTTAATAGCTTCTATAACGATTAAAATACTAATGACAAATAGTGTAACACCATTAAAAAGTGCCGCTAAGACTTCAAATCGTTTATAACCATAGGTCTTAGATACTGTTGCATGTTTTTCAGCATAGATAAATGCAATGAGTGCTACTAATAGTGATAGGGCATCACTGAACATATGGAAGCCGTCAGAAAGTAAGGCCAGACTATTGGCTAAAAAACCGCCAATAATTTCTACTAACATAAATAGGGCTATAATAATAAATGAGATTAATAAGATTTTTTTGTTGTTTGTATGTACATGCCCGTGTGCGTGTGAATGTGCATGATCATGATGATGTGTTGACATATTATTTTTCACCTTCTATAGGGTGACTCGCATGATGAATTGCTTGTTTCAATAAAGTAGAAACATGTTGGTCATCTAAAGAATAAATCATACTTTGACCCTGACGTTTTGATTTTACCAGATTTACCGATTTTAAAAGTTTAAGTTGATGGGAGACATTAGATTGAGTTAACGACAATGAATGTGAAATGTGGCCAACACTTGCTTCACCTGACGCTAATAATTCCATGATTCTAATGCGGTTAATATCACTTAAAGCTTTGAAAATATCTGTCACTCGTTCTAAAGTTTGTTGATTAGACATGTCTATATTCTTTTCAGTCATACGAACACCTCTTAATATATGAATATGTATTCATATATTAATATAAACTAGTACGTATTTTTAGTCAACAGAGATTTAGCGTTTAAATAATGAGGAAAAAGGTAAGAATAATGATATAAGTTTTTAAGGAGGACGTTTAATATGAGTATTTTGATTATAGGCGCTAATGGTGGCGTGGGCTCTAAGTTAGTTGATCAATTAAAAGATGATAATGTTGATTTTACTGCAGGTGTGAGAAAAGATGAACAAGTTAAAGCATTAGAAGATAAAGGTATTAAAGCTTTAAATATTGATGTTGAAAAAGAAAGTATTGAAGAATTAAAGAATAAGTTTCAATCTTTTGATAAAGTCCTTTTCTCAGTGGGTTCTGGTGGTAGTACTGGAGCTGATAAAACAATATATGTAGATTTAGATGGTGCAGTAAAAACGATTAAAGCAAGTGAAGAAGCGGATATTAAGCATTATGTAATGGTTTCAACGTACGATTCAAGAAGAGAAGCGTTTGATCAAAGTGGCGACTTAAAACCTTATACTATCGCTAAGCACTATGCGGATGATTATTTAAGACATTCTAATTTAAATTATACCATTGTGCATCCAGGTGGTCTTAAAGATGACAAAGGTACTGGTCAAATAAAAGCAGATTTATATTTTGATAGTTATGGTTCAATACCACGAGAAGATGTAGCTAGCGTGTTAAATTACGTAGTAACTTCTGATAAATTCAACAAGCAAGAATTTCAAATTTTATCTGGTAATGAATCTATTAAAGATGCATTAAAATCTTACGAATAATGAAGTAGTAAATATAGAGATATACAAATATATAGGGCGAGCAAGTCATTGCTTGGCCTATATATTTTTTATACTTTTTAACCCCAAACAATGAAATATACTGTTACTATTCATTTGGATTATAAATTGATATAATATCGGAGATCACCTTAAATGTACTAAGAAAGTATAATTAAAAGTAATGAATGACATAAATATCGATTGAAAATAGTCAATAATCATCTTAACCATAAAAATATGAATTGTGATACAATCACATATAGTGAGTTAAATTTATTAATTGTTGATATAAACATTAATAATGAAATACATAGTATACGAATCGTTGATTGAGTATTGGTCAATGATAATTACATAAACATCAAGAGTAATGGAGGTGTAGACATGCCACTGTTTTTAAAACCTATTTTCCATGAGAAAATGTGGGGTGGTAATAAATTAGAAACCTTTGGATACCAACTACCCAATCAACAAATTGGAGAATGTTGGGGAATCTCAGCTCACCCTAATGGTAAAAATATAATTAAGAATGGTCCCTATGCAGGTCAAACTTTAGATCAAGTATGGGCAGAACATCGAGAATTATTCGGTGAGTTTCCAAGTAAGGATTTTCCATTGCTCGCTAAAATTGTTGATGCAGAATCACCGTTATCTATTCATGTTCATCCTGATGATTCTTATGCTTATGAAAATGAGAATGGTCAATATGGAAAATCAGAATGTTGGTACGTGATTGATGCAGAGGAAGGGTCTGAAATTATATTAGGTACAACTGCAGATTCAAAAGAAACATTTAAACAGCATCTAGATGCTGGTACTGTCGAAGATACATTAAGAAAAGTAAATGTAAAGTCGGGTGAATTTTACTTTGTACCAGCTGGAACAATTCATAGTATCGGTGCTGGTATTGTTGCATATGAAGTTATGCAGTCTTCGGACATTTCATATCGAGTTTATGACTATCAACGCGATAATCATAACGGTGAGTCAAGAGAACTTAATATTAATAAAGCATTAGATGTTATGGCATTTAATAATGAATTGCCTAATATTGTTCCAGAAAAAGAAATTATAGAAAGTCATCAATGCACACATATTGTTTCTAATGATTTCTTCACTATAGTTAAATGGGAAATTTCAGGAACATTAAATTATATGAAACCACGCGAGTTTTGTTTAGTGTCTGTAATAGATGGTGAAGGGAAATTAATTACAGACGGTGATATTTTTGATATTCAAAAAGGAAGCCATTTTGTCCTGACTTCAGAGGATTTAGATAATGTATTTGAAGGCGACTTTTCTTTAATAATTAGTTATATCTAAAGTATTTAATGATTAAATAAAGGATGTTCAAATTATGAAACAGTTTTTATATATTTCATTACTATGTGGCGTTATTGCAGGTGCAGGTGTATTTCTAAATATGCCACATTATCCTTCATTAATGATTCCTAGATTAGTTGCTATGATAGGGGTTTTTAGTGCAGCTATCACGTTTCGAGATAAAGAAAGCAGTGCCATGTTATCTTTAGGTGGAGTGATGATTAATTTATTGCCACTTCTCGGTTCATTCGTACCTTCTCATTAAATTTGAAAAAATGTCTTTGTTAAATTAATAACTAAAAATAATTTATATATAGACTAATGCGGATTTTAGCATTAGTCTATTTTTAATTATTTAAGTCCTGAATGATTGCTTTTTAATAAAATATTAGAAAAATAGTTGTAGTAGTATTGGTGTGTTAGATATAATAAGGTAATTAAAATAACTTATTTTACATATAATAAGGTGAGGAGATTCGTGATGACAGAAGAAATCAATTACTTTTGGTTAAATTGTGGTTATAATAGATGGAATCATAATGAACCATTAGTAGGTCAAACGACATTATTTGAATCAGGTGCACAATTTAATCCTACTCAAGGATTTAGAGCATTTAAAAAAGCAAAAGCCGGCGATCAAGTCATCTTTTATCAAGTACAAACAGATACAGGATTGCTAGGTTTTGGAGAAATACTAAGTGTTCAAGCAGGTGCACAAAACAAAATTAGAGTTGAATTTAAATTTAATGAAACGTTAAATCCTTTAACAACGGATTATTTAAAACGTAGTGAAGCATTAGATTTTAGAATGAGTAATATGAAAGAAACACTATTTAATCAAATTAGAAAAGAAGAATTTGATCTTATCGTTCAACTTGGTAAAGGTGAAACAAAAATTCCGCGTTATTTCTTTCTGTCAGAAACAGAAGATTTTGAACCGGGAAAAAGCTATACAATATACACGCATACCTACAATGGTATTAAACGTAATGGCTATCACTTTTATACACAGTTAGAAGTTGGAGATAATGTAATTATATACAATAAATATCAAAATCAATCTGTAATTGGTGTGGGTGAAGTAACTAGACATATCCATGAAAAGCCACCTATTCCCGGCAGAACCAATAGTACAGCTATTGAAATTATGTTTGGTAAACATATTACACCAATATCACTTGGTCATTTGAACAAGCATCCGAAGCTTAAAAACTTATATTTCTTACAAGAAAATGCTAAACAAGCAATAGCAAGTATGTCACAAGTTCAATATGATGCTATTTTAGAAATGAGCGATAATAACGGTATTAAGAATCCATTTGAAACAGTGGAGAAATCACATTTACTAGAAGAGCAACAACAAGAAACAACAATTAAGCCTTTTATTTTACTAGTTGTTGATAAAAAAGAAGAAGGTTTAAAAGCTGCAAATGATTTATTACAAAAGACAAATGCTAATCCAATTATTACATCTGGACATCCAGATTTTAGCGAAGATATGTTATATGGTAAGTACCTACCTAACGAAAGTGGTGCGTTATACTATCGTGAAGGTTTTATCACTCAGAATATGCCTAAAAAAGATAAAAGCTATCTTGTAATAGACAACTTTAATAGAATAGATCCTGACATATTCCAAACTTATATCAATGTGCTTGAAGGTTATGAAGTGACATTACCAAGATATAACAAAGAAGGTAATATGATTAAGTGGTCAAAAGAAAAAGACTCATTTTATCATTTTAATCCTAACTGGCACATTATTGGTGTCACTTATGACTCATTAGAAGAAATTCAGCAAAAATATTCTCAACAATTTTTAAAATATACTAGAATAGTAAAAGTTAACCAAGACTAACCCCTAAGTTGATTTTATGAATTAATCATATAGTACCCTATGATTGAATAGGTGATGTATGAACGCATTCATAAAATCAACTTATTTTTTTATCAAAAAGTCGATGTTTTGTTTATAAAAAGAGAAATAGGAAAAATAATAAATGAGATAAAAAGGAGTGAGGTTATTATGGCAATTATTTATTATGATGGCAATTGTGTTTATTGCTATAACTATGCGATATGGTTAATTCAAAAAGGTTTATCACACAAATATGAATTTGCAACATTAAAAGGTGAGTACGGTCAACAGTTGTTTAATCAACATCCCGAGGCGAAGGATAGAAATAGTGTAATTGTAGTAGATGGAGACCATATTGAATATGAATCTACAGCGATTGCTTCACTTATAACGTCACTGCCTAATCAGTATAAATTTTTAGGTTTATTATTATATGTCGTACCTAAGCCAATTAGAAATTTTGGTTATCAATTATTTGCTAATAACAGAGATAAAATGTGGCACACACATTGGCATCAACCTAATGCTTATGAGAAATCATTCTTTTTAGATGATAATGAGCATGTCAAATTGACTTATTCTCAATTATAGTATTTAATTGAGAAAAGAAATTACTAATTAAAAAAGTATAATCATAGATAAAGTTTTATATCTTGAATAAAGTGATTCATTTGTGAACATAATTCGAACTTGTTTATAATAATTCTAAACAAGAGTATCATTTTACTTTACAGATTATAATGATTCTAATATAATAAAGGTATAGTCAATGAATTAAAGGAGCGTATATTAATATGACAAATCATAATGAAGTAGTAAAAGAATTAAACCAACAAGTTGCTAACTGGACAGTTGCTTATACTAAATTGCATAACTTCCATTGGTATGTAAAAGGACCTAATTTCTTCTCATTACATGTGAAATTTGAAGAGTTATACAATGAGGCTGCACAATATGTAGATGATTTAGCAGAACGTATTCTAGCAGTTGGTGGTAATCCTGTTGGAACATTGAAAGAAAGTCTAGATATGTCAATCGTTGAAGAAGCTGGCAAAGGTTACGCTGCTGAACAAATGGTTGAAGAATTATCTAAAGATTTCACAAACATTTCAAAACAATTAGAAAATGCTATTAAGGTAGCAGGTGACGCTGGCGATGATGTATCTGAAGATATGTTTATCGGTATGCAAACGTCAGTAGATAAACATAATTGGATGTTACAATCTTATTTAGGTAAATAAGACGACTATAAAATTAAGCTAAGAGGGACTTTGATTAAGAAAGTTCCTCTTAGCTTTTCAAAAAAGATTTTACTAAATAACAACGCCATTGTTTCTTGTTATTTAGTAAAATCTTAATAAAAGGACCAAGCACATCTATTAAAAGTGCTTGGTCTTATTTTTATTCAGCTATTTCTAATGCAATTTCCATCATTTGTGTAAATGATGTTTGACGTTCTTCTGCAGTTGTTGCTTCATCTCGTAAGATATGATCGCTTACTGTGAAAACGCCTAATGCTTTTTTACCAGCATGAATGGCATTTAAATATAACCCAGCTGATTCCATCTCAATGCCTAAAATCCCCATTTTCTTCCATGCATCATTAAACGTTTCATCTGCATTGTAAAAAGTATCTGATGATAAAACGTTACCAACATGAGATACTGCGCCGATATTATCAGCAGCAAGTTTTGCTTTTGTCACTAAATCAAAGTCAGCGATAGGTGCAAAATGACCAGGAATTTGATATTGATCAACATAATTTGAGTTAGTAGATGCAGCTTGTGCGATGATGACATCATATAAATTTACATGTTCTTGTAATGCACCACATGAACCCACGCGGATGATTGTGTCTACATCAAAGAAATTATAAAGCTCATACGAATAAATACCTATACTAGGTATACCCATACCAGAACCCATAACTGAAATCTCTTTACCTTTATATGTTCCTGTATATCCAAACATATTACGAACTTCATTGAATTGTTCAACATTTTCTAAGAAGTTATCAGCAATGTATTTTGCACGTAGTGGATCACCTGGCATTAATACTGTTTTAGCGATTTTAACTCCATTAGGTTGAATATGAGGTGTGCCTTTTGTCATTTGTTATCTTCTCCTTAATTACATGATTATGTTTAAGATAACATTTGTTTAAATTTATTGCTAATTTTTGTACTATATAGTTGAAGGGTATGTTTAACGAATGCATTCGTTCACCGCATGAGTTGGACGAAAATAGCATTTTAAATAAGTGAGGAGGACCTTTTAATGAATTATGCAAAATATATAGACCACACACAGTTAAAACCTGAATCAACACGTGAACAAATCGATAAAATAATCAGTGAAGCTAAGGAATACGGTTTTAAATCGATTTGTGTTAATCCAACACACGTGGAGTATTCAGCAGAACAATTAAAAGGAACAGACGTATTAGTATGTACTGTCATCGGTTTTCCACTCGGTGCATCGACTAAAGAAGTAAAAGCATTTGAAACGAAAAATGCCATTGAAAATGGTGCTAAAGAAATTGATATGGTGATTAATATTGGTGCATTAAAAGATAAGCGCTTTAACGATGTCAAAGAAGATATAGAGAGCGTAGTGACTGCAGCGAATGGTAAGACGGTTAAAGTCATCATAGAAACTGTCTTATTAACAGATGAAGAAAAGGTAAAAGCATGCGAGCTTGCAAAAGAAGCGGGTGCACATTTTGTTAAAACTTCTACAGGATTTGCTGGTGGAGGTGCTACAGCTGAAGACGTTAAATTAATGAAAGATACAGTCGGTGATGCATTAGAAGTCAAAGCTTCAGGCGGTGTACGTAATTTAGAAGATTTTAATCGCATGTTAGAAGCAGGTGCGACACGTATTGGCGCGAGTGCAGGTGTACAAATTATTCAAGGGTTAGAATCAGATTCAAGTTATTAATTCATCTCATTAAAGTAAAGAAGCGCAAATCAAGAAACAATCATCTAAAAAGGGGCTGTTTTTATGAGAATGATAGATATTATTGAAAAGAAACGTGACGGGAAATCATTAAACAAGGAAGAAATCGACTTCTTCATCAAAGGCTATACCAATGGAGATATACCAGATTATCAAGCGTCAAGTTTAGCTATGGCAATCTTCTTTCAAGATATGAATGAAGAAGAGCGTGCTCACTTAACAATGGCAATGGTTAATTCTGGAGATGTCATCGATTTATCTGATATTGAAGGGATTAAAGTAGATAAACATTCTACAGGTGGTGTTGGTGATACAACAACATTAGTACTAGCACCATTAGTGGCTTCAGTAGGTGTTCCAGTAGCTAAAATGAGTGGTCGTGGATTAGGCCATACAGGTGGCACAATTGATAAATTAGAGTCTGCGAAAGGTTTTCATGTTGAATTAACTGAAGATGAATTTATTAAGTTAGTCAATGAGAACCAGGTCGCAGTTATGGGACAATCTGGTAACCTAACACCGGCAGATAAAAAGTTATATGCATTAAGAGATGTTACTGGAACTGTCAATTCTATTCCTTTAATCGCATCTTCAATCATGAGTAAAAAAATTGCAGCTGGAGCTGACGCAATTGTTCTAGATGTAAAAACAGGTAGTGGTGCATTCATGAAGACACTGGAAGATGCCGAAGCTTTAGCGCATGCGATGGTAAGTATTGGTAATAACGTTGGAAGAAATACAATGGCGATTATTTCTGATATGAGTCAACCTTTAGGTAACGCGATTGGTAATGGCTTAGAGCTAAAAGAAGCAATTGAAACACTACAAGGACATGGTCCAGATGATTTAACAGAATTGGTACTTACATTAGGTTCACAAATGGTTGTACTTGCTAAAAAAGCAGATAATTTAAAAGATGCACGTGAATTATTAGAAGCAGCAATTCAATCTGGTAAAGCTTTAGATAAATTTAAAACTTTTATTAGTAATCAAGGCGGCGATGTAAGCATAATAGAACGTCCTGACAGTCTTGAAGATGCGAAATACAAAATTGAATATACTGCTCAAAAGGATGGTTTTATATCAGAAATGGTGGCTAATGAAATTGGGGTTGCATCAATGATGTTAGGTGCAGGTAGACAAACTAAAGAAGATATCATCGATTTAAGTGTGGGTATCGTTTTAAATAAAAAAGTCGGCGATAAAGTAAATGCTGGTGAGTCTATCCTAACCATCCATAGTAATAAAGAAAATGTAAATGATATATTTGATAAATTAAACGAAAGTATTAAAATTGATAGTGAAGGTTACACACCAACATTAATACACAAAATAATTACCGAGTAGGAGATGTAAATATGACTACACCATTTAAACGTGTGCATCTAATTGTGATGGACTCAGTTGGTATTGGCGAAGGACCTGATGCGGCAGCATTTAATGATGAAGGTTCACATACTTTAAAGCATACACTTGAAGGTTTTGATCAGTCATTACCTCATTTAGAAAGATTAGGATTAGGAAATATCGATCAATTACCAGTTATCTCAAGTGTTGAGGAACCTCAAGCTTTTTATACAAAATTAAGTGAAGCTTCAGTAGGTAAAGATACAATGACAGGGCACTGGGAAATAATGGGATTAAATATTATGCAACCATTTAAAGTATACCCTGATGGTTTTCCTGATGAATTAGTTCATGAAATTGAAAATATGACAGGTAGAAAGGTCGTTGCTAATCGTCCTGCGTCTGGTACTCAGATTATTGACGAGTGGGGCGAACATCAAATGAAAACTGGTGATTTGATTGTATATACAAGTGCTGACCCAGTACTTCAAATTGCGGCACATGAAGATGTGATCCCTTTAGAAGAACTATATGATATATGTGAGAAAGTGAGAGAGTTAACTAAAGATCCTAAGTATTTAATTGGCAGGATTATTGCTCGACCATATGTTGGTGAACCTGGTAACTTTACACGCACATCTAATCGTCACGACTATGCATTAAAGCCGTTTGGTAAAACAGTTATGAATGCATTAAAAGATAACGGTTATGATGTTATTGCAATCGGAAAAATTAATGACATCTATGATGGTGAAGGTGTAACTGAAGCTATCCGAACTAAAAGCAATATGGATGGCATGGATCAATTAATTAATGTTGTAAAAAAAGATTTCAATGGATTAAGTTTTCTTAATTTAGTTGATTTTGATGCACTATACGGTCATCGTCGTGATAAGCCAGGATATGCACAAGCAATCAAGGACTTTGATAATCGATTGCCCGAGCTTATCGACAACTTAAATGAAGATGATTTAGTAATTATTACAGCAGATCATGGTAATGATCCAACAGCTGAAGGTACAGACCATACTAGAGAGTATATACCTGTACTAATGTTTAGTCCGAAAATCAAAAAGTATCATGAATTACCTGGAGATACAACATTTAGTTCATTAGGTGCAACAATTGCAGATAATTTCAACGTAGAAATGCCCGAATTTGGAAAAAGTTATTTAAAAGAAATGGGAGTGGAACACGAATGAAATTTCTAAGATGGTTATTAGGTATTAGTTTTGGAACAGCAGGTGTATTACATTTTACGAGAGAAAGACAGTTCAGAAATATAGTGCCTGATTATTTACCTTTACAAAAAAACAGCAGTACTTGTAACTGGTGTTTTTGAAATATTCTTTGGTATCGCATTACTTATTAAACGCCCAGCAAGCTGGTTGAAAAAAGGAATAAATCTATTCTTATTAGCAGTTTTACCTGCCAATGTTTATATGGCTAGAAAAAAACTACCACTTGGTGATAAAGAAGTGCCAGCATGGGCATTATGGTTACGTTTACCATTACAATTTGTACTTATTAGTCTTGTAAAAAAATTATAAAATTAAATAAGCCAGGATGTTAGCTTCATTACTAACATTCTGGCATTTTTAAAAGTATTTTAAAGTAAAATGACATGTTAATAAGGAGTATTGTTGACGAGACGCCTGAGGGAGCAGTGCCAGTCGAAGACCGAGGCTAAGACGGCACCCTAGGTAGGGACCCAATACAAAGAAACTGATTAAATCAGTTTCTACAAGTAATGCAAGTTGGTCAAAGCGATGTCAGTCAATATGTAGTATTAAATATAAATAAAGCACAATGATGATTTGAAATTTCAAATCATCGTTGTGCTTTTATATTGATATTTATGTCATAAGTTCTTATTTTTATACAAATATTGTTTTATTGAGCATTGCCAAAAACATCGTGCCATTGATTACGCTTATCTAAGAACGCTTGTGCGATTTCTTTAGCGCCTTCAAGTGAATGACTAGCAGCCCAACCACATTGTACTTCATTACATGCAGGGACTTCTGTTGCATTTAAAACATCATATAGAGTTTTTTCAACAATATCTAATACATCTTCATAATCATCATGGTTAATAAAAGATACATAAAATCCTGTTTGACAACCCATTGGGCTTAAGTCTACTACTTTATCTGTATGGTTTCTGATGTTTTCTGCCATTAAATGCTCTAGTGAATGTAAACCAGGCATTTCCATATGTTCTTTGTTAGGTTGTTTAAAACGAATATCATATTTGTTAATTTTGTCACCATTTAATCCTTCCATTGTACCTGCTAATCGAATAAATGGTGCAACTACTTTTGTATGATCTAAATTAAAACTTTCTACGTTCATTTTAGGCATTATATTTTCCTCCTCAAATATACGAAACAACTATATTATTAATAACTAAATTGTAACAATACTGTTTTGTTTTTACAATTTCGAGGTAACAGTATCTTATGTTAAATTTACAAGTTTGAATAGTGAGAAAATTGTGTAAATATTTATAAATGTAATGACATTTAAATCTAAATCCGATAGAATAAGTAATAATTAATTGATAGATGTGGTCATTATAGTGCAGTCGTAGAATGGGAGTTAGGTAATATGAGTAAGAAACAAGATATATTAGATTATATTGAAAACAATAAATATGATTATGTAGAAATGAGTCATCGAATACATGAAAGACCAGAACTTGGTAATGAAGAAATTTTCGCTTCAAGAACATTAATTGATTGTTTGAAGACGAATGGATTTGAAATTGAAACAGATATTGCTGGGCATGCCACAGGATTTATTGCAAGATATGAATCAAAGAATGAAGGTCCAACCATTGGCTTTTTAGCAGAATATGATGCATTACCGGGATTAGGTCATGCATGCGGACATAATATTATCGGTACGGCAAGCGCATTAGGTGGTATTGCTTTAAAGCAGGTCATTGACGATATTGGCGGTTCAGTTGTGGTACTTGGATGTCCAGCAGAAGAAGGCGGAGAAAATGGAAGTGCTAAAGCATCATATGTTAAAGCAGGTATCATTGATGAGATTGATATTGCATTAATGGTACATCCAGGAAATGAAACTTACAAAACAATAAATACATTAGCTGTAGATGTATTAGATGTTAAATTTTATGGAAAAAGCGCACATGCTTCTGAAAATGCGGATGAAGCTCGAAACGCATTGGATGCTATGATTTCATATTTTAATGGTGTAGCACAATTAAGACAACATATTAAAAAGAGTCAACGTGTACATGGGGTTATTTTAGATGGTGGTAAAGCAGCGAATATTATACCTGATTATACACATGCTCGCTTTTACACAAGAGCCACAACAAGAAAAGAATTAGACGTTTTAACAGAAAAAGTAAAACAGATAGCAAGAGGTGCGGCAATTCAAACAGGTTGTGATTATGAATTTGGTCCAATTCAGAATGGTGTGAACGAGTTAATCAAATCACCAAAATTAGACGATTTATTTGAAAAATATGCTATTGAAATGGGGGAAGCAGTCATTGATGATGACTTTGGATATGGTTCAACTGATACAGGTAATGTAAGCCATGTTGTACCAACTATACACCCACACATTAAAATTGGATCAAGAAATTTAGTAGGACATACCCACCGATTTAGAGAAGCAGCAGCTAGTTTACAAGGTGATCAAGCACTCATCAAAGGCGCAAAAATTATGGCCTTAATGGGATTGGAAATAATTGAAAACCAAACATTATTCGATGAAATAGTTGAAGAACATCATCATATGAAAGGACATGTGAAATCATGAGTGAAAACGTATATAGTCCCAAATTAACATTAAGCGATTTATATAATGATGATGTTGTTTATACATCTAGGCCTTCCTATATATCTAATCCATGGCTAAAGCCTGATGAACATCAATCTAATTTTTTAACTGGTCGAGAGCTGTTAATTGCGAATCAGTTTCCAGTTATTGTACATGAAGCAAGTGTAACTTCTAAATTAGAGACATTATTTAAAGAGGTGGGTAAACAAATTCCGCCTCATATTTATCAGTTTAGAGATCAACAAACTTATGAATCTTTAATAAAAAAATTGGCATATGAAAATAATAAAAAATTATATTTCCAATATATTCATGATGACGATGTACTAGAGAAGTCATACTATGCATTAAATAAAGATGTGTTTGTAGCGCTTAACAACAAGGCGAGAATTCCGGAATGGACAGATGGTAAATACCTTCCAAAGAGAGAGATTGTTCCTATAGAGTCTTTCAAAGATGCAATAAAGAATTGGCAATATCCTTTTGTTATTAAACCAGGGGATGATTTACCAACCGCAGGAGGATATGGTGTGATGATTTGTTATAATGATCATGATCTTGCCGAAGCTCAAAAGCGCATCGAGGAAGCAACGGAAGCAACTGATCAATTAATTATTGAACAAAAAATTGAAGCTGTACAAAACTATTGTGTTCAATTTGCTTATTCTGAAGACATCGGTATTCAATATCTAGGTACTGCTCGACAATTAACAAATGATTATGGTTTCTATAATGGTAATGAAAATGTAGATGATGTGCCACAACATGTCATAGATGCAGGTCGAGAAATTATGTCAATCGGTGTAAGCTTAGGTTTCTTTGGTGTTGCGGGATTCGATTTGTTGTTAGATGAAAACAATGACGTATACGCTATAGATTTAAACTTTAGACAAAATGGTTCAACTAGTATGTTACTCTTATCGGACGAATTAACAGACGGATATCATAAATTCTATAGTTACTTTTCAGATGGAGATAATAATCATTTCTTCAATACCATCTTAAAATATGTGAAAAAAGGTGTTCTATATCCTTTATCTTATTATGATGGTGATTGGTATGGTAAAAATAAGGTGAGCTCTAGATTCGGATGTATTTGGCATGGTAAAGACAAAGCATCGATTCAAAAATTGGAGAAAGCATTTTTAGAAGAATTAAAAGCTAAATAATATTGTGAAAACTCTTGAAATTTAAGTGATAGGCTTAAGTTTTAAGAGTTTTTTTAAAAAAGGAAAAATGAAAAAAGTGAGCGTCAAGTATACCATTCTTACCTTATTGACTAACATTAATGAGTATTTTAATATTTTAAGTAAGGAATAAAAGAATATCTATGAATCGAGGGTGTAAAATGTCTTACAAAGAGGAATCGTTTTTCAAAGAAATGTTAATAAATGAGTATATTTATTTTGCTTCAAAAAATAAAAAAATAGTACGTTTAATGAAAAATGAACAGTCCTATGTAGCTGTATGGACAGATACAGACACTGCGAAGCAATATTTAGATGAAAACGACATCAATTACGATAAAGTAATACAATTAGATTTAGATCGCTTTGTCGCATATGATTTAGAAGAATTATTTGATGAAACGGATAAGGTAATGATCAATACGACAAACAATAATGAAGGTGAACTTGTCAATATCTATGATGTCACTAGAGAATTGATGTCAGAATTGGATAAAATCAGAGTGAAAGAATTTGTTAGAGATGTAGCGAAATATGATCATGTATATGGGTTAACTAATAAGAATGAAAAAAATTTTATTTTAATAGATGATGGAAGAGAAGACAAACCACAAATTATGCCGGTGTGGAGCTTAAAAAAAAGAGCTCAAAAAGTAAAAGACGAAGACTTTGAAGAATGTGATTTAATTGAAATTGAAGCCAGTGTTTTTGGCGAATGGTTAGATAAATTACGTGATGATGATAAAGGCGTTGGAATAGACTTAAAACCAGGTGTTATCGGAACAATAGTATCAGCCCAAAAATTATCTAACGAAACAACTTTTTAATAAAATAGAAAAAGAGGTTGAGACATTAAGTATTTGTCTCGACCTCCTTTTTTTGTTTAATTATGATCATTCAGATGTATTGCACCAATTGCCCCAGAAAAGGCTCCATGTTCAATGTAAAATGGATTGAATCCTCTTAATACAGTATAATCTTCAATTACTTTACGTAATAACGGATTATTGTTGAATGAAGAACCTATGTAAACAACATTATCCGTTTGATGTTCACGAGCAACTGTGATAGACATTGTTGTAATGACTTCTCCCACAACGCCCACTACAGAGGCTAGTTTATTCTCTATTGAAAAGTCTTCATTCATATGATGTAATACATTCCCAAAGTTTGCTGCTGTTAAATCACCCGGAATAGGAGGTTCGCAATCTTTATAAATATGTTTGACTTTTAAATCAATCGTATCTCTGTCGCCTTTTTGAGCCAAATCTGTTAATTGTTTATAATCTGAAATTTGACTTAATAAGTATCCAAGACCCTGAATCATACCGCCACCAGTACCGATACCTCCAACACGTTGTTGCTGATGACCATCAAAATAATGTAGTGAAGTACCTGTACCTACATTAGCAAAAATATATTGATTAATATCATGACCTTGTTCTTTAAGTAAAATACCTAGTCCTTTTGAAGCAGCATCAAACTCAACAAAATTTTGAGTGGGTTTTGTTAGTTGTTCAGCTATTATACTTGCTTGTCCACCAGTCAAACTTAAACTTTCGAATTCAATGTGGTTTAACCACTGTATCACTTTATCAATATTAATGGTAAGTTCGGTGTGATATTCACGTTTATCTTCGAATTCTTGAACGATTTTAATTAAAGTTCCACCAGCATCGATTCCAATTTTCATTTCCGCATTCACCTCAAATCAAAAATCCATCACCCATAATAGTATAATAAATTAAGGGAAATACAAGAGTTTATTTTATTTTAAAAAAATAAAACCATCAAACAATGCAATTCAATTACAATTCTAAAAGAGTACTTTGTATACATTTAATTTGGTAGATATTTTAAATTTTATGAGAATTCATATTACAATAGGGTAAAGTAATATATAATAAGTGAGTAATTAAAGATAGGGGATTAACTTATGAATATAAAAAAGCAATTTGAAGATATAACGATTCAAGTGTTTGAAGAACAATATCGTGAAGATATATTAAATTTTGAATTAAGTGAGAGACAACAAATATATTCTTCATTACCTAAAACGGTTTTAGAAGAAGCGCTGAATGACGAAAATCGTGTTGCTAATATTGCAAAGAATAAGGATGGAGAAGTAGTGGGGTTCTTCGTATTACATCAATATTATCAACATGAAGGTTATGATACACCTGAAAATGTCGTTTATGTACGATCATTGTCAGTTAATGAACGTTATCAAGGACATGGCTACGGTACTAAAATGATGATGTATTTACCTCAATATGTACAAGCGTTGTTCCCAGACTTTAACCATTTGTTTTTAGTTGTTGATGCTGAGAATCAAGCAGCTTGGAATGTGTATGAACGTGCAGGTTTTATGCATACAGCTACAAAAGAAGAAGGACCAATTGGTAAAGAAAGGTTGTATTATCTAGATTTAGATTCTAAACATGTGTCTTCATTGAAACTCGTTGAAAACGAATCTTCAGAAGAAGCTAATATTCATTTAATTAACTTACTTAAAGATGGAGAAAAAGTAGGTTTTATAGGTATTGAACAGATTGAAGATAGAATGCGCATTTCTGGAATTGAAGTTAATAAAACGCATCGAAATGAAGGTATAGCAGAAAGTGCATTAAGACAATTACCGACCTATATACGTAAAAACTTTGATAATATTAAAGTATTATCCATTACATTGTATGGAGAAAATAACGAATTAAGTCCACTGTGTATTAATAGTAACTTTGTAGAAGTAGAACAAGCAGAGGATTACATTCTATTTGAAAAATATATAAATTATTAACAGAGATTGCGTAAACGCCCATTGTCATTTATAATTTATTTTTGTTACTATTAATTAACGAAATTTGACCTACTAGTTTAAGATAAAAATCCTTTGAAAGGAAGTATTTTATAATGAAAATTAAAGATTACACAAAAGAAATGGTAGATGAAAAATCATTTATCGATATGGCTTACACACTTCTAAATGAAAAAGGCGAAACAATGAATTTATATGATATTATTGATGAATTCAAAGCCTTAGGTAATTACGAATACGATGAAATTGAAAATCGTGTTGTTCAATTCTATACAGATTTAAATACTGATGGTCGTTTCTTAAATATCGGCGAAAACCAATGGGGGATTCGTGATTGGTATTCAGTAGATGATATTGAAGAAAAAATTGCACCAACTATTCAAAAATTTGATATTCTTGATGACGATGATGAAGAAGATAAAAACCTTAAATTATTAGGTGAAGATGAAGCGGATGACGATGATGATATTCCAGCAGTTACAGACGATCAAGAAACATTAAATGATCCTGAAGATGAACAAGTCGAAGATGAAATTAATGAAACTGATATCGTTATTGACGAAGAAGATGAAGATGACGATGATGACTTTGATGATGAAGAAGAGGAAGAAGAATATCAAAGCTAAATTTCTAATTGACTTTTAGTATAAAAATGATAGAATTTTATTTGGGCTCCTTTAAATAGGACACGTGTATAAATATTATACGCTCCCCTTACAAATATGTGAGAGGGAGCGTTTTTTTATTTTAATAAAATAAGATTCCAATGTAATGTTTAATGTTGTAGAATGAATATTATTTAAAAGTAATGACTAAATACATTGTGACATAAAGCATATGTGAATGTATTAAACACATTGTTCCTTTCTAATTAAATACATACTTAATTTATAGTAAATGCTTTTGATTTTAAGTAAATAATATGCAAACTCTAATAAAATTCAGGAGGTCAAATCATGACAAAGTTTATATTTGTAACAGGTGGCGTAGTTTCATCATTAGGTAAAGGGATTACTGCTGCATCTTTAGGAAGATTATTAAAAGATAGAGGTCTTGAAGTTACGATTCAGAAATTTGATCCATATTTAAATGTCGATCCAGGAACAATGAGTCCTTATCAACATGGTGAAGTTTTTGTAACTGATGATGGGGCTGAAACGGATTTAGATTTAGGACACTATGAACGTTTTATCGATATCAATTTAAATAAGTATTCAAACGTAACTGCAGGTAAAGTATACTCACACGTCTTGAAAAAAGAGCGTCGTGGTGATTATTTAGGTGGAACAGTACAAGTAATTCCACACATCACTAATGAAATTAAAGAGCGCTTGTTATTAGCTGGAGAAAGTACTAATGCTGATGTTGTTATTACTGAAATTGGTGGTACAACAGGGGATATTGAGTCTTTACCATTCTTAGAAGCAATTCGACAAATTAGAAGTGATTTAGGTAGAGAAAATGTAATGTATGTTCACTGTACACTATTACCATATATCAAAGCAGCAGGCGAAATGAAAACTAAACCAACGCAACATAGCGTTAAAGAATTACGTGGATTAGGTATCCAACCAGACCTAATTGTTGTTCGTACTGAATATGAAATGACACAAGACTTAAAAGATAAAATTGCTTTATTCTGCGATATTAATAAAGAAAGTGTTATCGAATGTCGTGACGCTGATTCATTATATGAGATTCCACTACAATTGAGTAAACAAGAAATGGACGACATTGTTATTAAACGTCTACAATTAAACGCTAAATATGAAACGCAATTAGATGAATGGCAGCATTTACTAGATACTGTAAATAGTTTAGATGGTAAGATTACCATTGGTTTAGTTGGTAAATATGTAAGCCTACAAGACGCATATTTATCTGTGGTAGAATCACTTAAACATGCAGGTTATCCATTCAAAAAAGATGTTGTTGTTAAATGGATAGATTCAAGTTTAGTAACAGATGAAAATGTCGAAAGTTACCTATCTGATGTAGATGGTATTCTAGTACCAGGTGGATTTGGTTTCCGTGCTAGCGAAGGTAAAATTTCATCAATTAAATATGCACGTGAAAATAATGTTCCGTACTTTGGTATTTGTTTAGGAATGCAATTAGCTACAGTGGAATTTGCACGTAATGTTTTAGGTTTAGAAGGTGCACATTCAGCTGAATTAGATCCTAGCACACCACATCCAATTATTGACTTATTACCTGAACAAAAAGATATTGAAGATTTAGGTGGTACTTTAAGATTAGGATTATATCCTTGTACAATTAAAGATGGTACTTTAGCACATTCTATTTATAATGAAAATAATATTGAAGAAAGACATCGTCATAGATATGAATTTAACAATGATTATAGAGAGCAATTAGAAGCTAATGGAATGGTATTCTCTGGAACAAGTCCAGATGGAAGATTAATTGAGATGGTAGAGATTCCAGAAAAAGATTTCTTTATTGCATGTCAATTCCATCCAGAGTTTTTATCTAGACCAAATAGACCGCAACCTATTTTTAAAGCATTTGTTGAAGCAGCTTTAAAACATCAACAAAAATAATATTAATAAAGCCTATGGATATGAATTAGTTCATACCCATAGGCTTTATCATTTTATAATTCTAAATCACGTGTCATTTCAACCATTTGTGTATAAATATCATAATAAATATAGTTAAAAGCAATAGGGTGAGGTTGTACTATCTTATCGTAATCTTCAGTGTATACGATCGGTCTAGGTGTAGACAAGTTGATAAAATGCATTAAATGTTCAGGGAAATCATCTCGTTTAGGATGATTGCATACAAGTACAAAGTCGACATCTGTTTCAATTAATTGTTTCACGTCACATTCGACGTCTTCATTATATGTAGGTGAAAATAAAAATACGCGATCTGTTGTATCTAGTTCTTCAAAGTTATTTAAATCTGATAGTGGTAAGCTCGATTTTAATTTTTCATGACTATTTAAAATAAAGTCTTCATAAAATTTTAAATCGTCATATCCTTTAACATAAACATGGCCTTCTCCACCAATAGCTTGAATTAAACATTGTGCACCCATTTGTACATCTAATGCTTGTTTTTCTATTCTATCGAAGATACCAATTAATTGCGTATTAAGTATTTTTGACATAATTTTCCTCTATTCTATTCATTAAAATATTGTAAATAAACCCATGATTGAATGCAATGATTAAAACTAATTATAATTGGATACGTTTCCAAATCTAGTAGTGGTAAGGATTGTGAAAATTGTAAATTTTAAATCATCTATTCGAATGCATTTAAGTAGTAATTTTGTTATAATGAGTTTGAAAAAATACGTGCTCAAGCACTCAAGGAGGAACTATAATGCCTTTAGTTTCAATGAAAGAAATGTTAATCGATGCAAAAGAAAATGGTTATGCGGTTGGTCAATACAACTTAAATAACTTAGAATTTACTCAAGCTATTTTAGAAGCTTCTCAAGAAGAGAATGCACCAGTTATTTTAGGTGTTTCTGAAGGAGCTGCTCGTTACATGAGCGGATTCTATACAGTAGTTAAAATGGTTGAAGGATTAATGCATGACTTAAACATCACAGTACCAGTAGCAATCCATTTAGACCATGGTTCAAGCTTTGAAAAATGTAAAGAAGCAATTGATGCTGGATTCACTTCAGTAATGATTGACGCTTCTCATAGTCCATTTGAAGAAAATGTGGAAATTACTTCTAAAGTAGTTGAATATGCTCATGAAAGAGGCGTTTCAGTAGAAGCTGAATTAGGTACAGTTGGTGGTCAAGAAGACGATGTAGTAGCTGACGGTGTCATCTATGCAGATCCTAAAGAGTGTCAAGAACTAGTTGAAAAAACTGGTATCGATACTTTAGCACCTGCATTAGGTTCAGTACATGGTCCTTATAAAGGTGAACCTAAATTAGGTTTCAAAGAAATGGAAGAAATTGGTGCTTCAACTGGTTTACCATTAGTATTACATGGTGGTACTGGTATCCCAACTAAAGACATTCAAAAAGCGATTCCTTACGGTACTGCTAAAATTAATGTTAACACTGAAAACCAAATTGCTTCAGCTAAAGCTGTTCGCGATGTATTAAACAATGATTCTGAAGTTTACGATCCACGTAAATATTTAGGACCTGCTCGTGAAGCAATTAAAGCAACAGTTAAAGGTAAAATTAAAGAATTCGGTACTTCAAACCGTGCTAAATAATTAAATATCTTTTAATAAGCCATTAAACCTAGGTTTAATGGCTTATTTTTATGCTATAATGATTACGAAATTTATAAAATTGCATAAGTTTTAAGCTTACTAAATAGAAATGTGGAATTGTTAGCATATACAAATCAACACAATTTAAAGTAGAGAATACAGACTTTAAATTCGTAATTTCAAACTGATATGATATAAAATAATGTTGAAATAGCTATGTATTCATGAACTATTTTACAAACAAAGTAAAATTATTTTATAATGCTAATAATGTAAATTTTTAACAAATGAAGGAAACAAAGGAGAAAAAGATATGGCTCAAGAGGTAATCAAAATTAGAGGTGGAAAGACACTTAAAGGAGAAGTGAATATTAGTGGTGCTAAAAATAGTGCTGTAGCAATTATTCCTGCTACATTATTAGCCCAGGGACATGTAAATTTGGATGGGTTGCCACAAATCTCTGATGTAGAAACACTTGTTAGCTTATTAGAAGATTTAAATATTAAAACAAAATTAGATGGTACTAAATTAGATGTTGATACAACTCAAATTGAAAATGCACCACTACCAAATAATAAAGTTGAATCTTTAAGAGCCTCATATTATATGATGGGAGCAATGCTAGGGAGATTTAAAAAGTGTGTTATTGGACTTCCTGGTGGTTGTCCGTTAGGGCCACGTCCAATAGATCAACATATTAAAGGATTTAAAGCACTAGGGGCAGAAATCGATGAATCTAGTGACACGTCAATGAAAATTGAAGCTAAACAATTAAAAGGAGCTAATATCTTTTTAGATATGGTGAGTGTTGGTGCTACAATTAATATTATGTTGGCTGCAGTACATGCTGAAGGTCAAACAGTTATTGAAAATGCAGCAAAAGAACCTGAAGTCGTAGATGTGGCTAATTTCCTTATTAGTATGGGTGCACAAATTAAAGGTGCAGGTACAACGACAATTAAAATTACTGGCGTAGATACATTACATGGTACAGAATATCAAGTGATACCAGACCGTATTGAAGCGGGATCATACATGTGTATGGCGGCTGCTGCTGGAGAAGAAGTCGTAATTAATAATATAGTACCAAGACATGTTGAAGCATTAACAGCTAAATTAAAAGAATTAGGTGTCGATATTGAATTAAGCGATGAAAAAGCGATTATTAGAAAGAGCGAACCGTATCATAGTGTTGATATCAAAACGCTTGTATATCCCGGATTTGCAACAGATCTTCAACAACCGATTACACCACTATTATTTATGGCAAATGGTCCATCGTTTGTTACAGATACAATTTATCCTGAAAGATTTAAGCACGTAGAAGAACTGCAACAAATGGGAGCTAATATTAATAAAGATAATGGCACAGCAACGATTAAACCATCAACACTTAATGGTGCAGAAGTTTATGCAAGTGATTTAAGAGCTGGTGCATGCTTGATTGTAGCTGGTTTAATCGCGGAAGGTGTTACAACGATATACAATGTTAAACACATTTATCGTGGGTATACTCAAATTGTTGAACATTTAAAAGCACTTGGTGCAGAAATTTGGACTGAAACAGTTTAAAAAATGTGGTATAATAAATATACTTAAAATTATAAGCACAGATTTTAGTGCATTAGTATTAAGATATTTGAGTGAGAGGTGAGTATTATGGAAGTATGTCCTTATTTAGAAGAAACTTTTAAAATATTAGGACGCAGTTGGAACGGTTTAATCATCAACTATTTATCTAGATGCGAAGACCAATCTGCACATTTTTCCGATTTGAAAAGAGACTTGAAAACAATCACGCCTCGTGCACTAAGTATTAAACTGACTGAATTAGGAGACTGGGGATTGGTTGAAAAAAGAATCGTATCCACTAGTCCAGTAACCATTATTTATGAATTGACAGAAAAAGGAAGTTCATTGGCTGAATCTTTAAAACCAATTGAAGAATGGGCACAAAATAACATTAATCTAGAATCAGAAGCAGAAACTGTAAAATAATTCAGGCAGTTATACTTAGAATTGTTTTTATTTCTAGATCATGACAAGATCCCTATTATTAATTTAAAAAAGAGGGATATATTATAAGAGTGAGGCAATATAATGATTGCTTCACTCTTTTTCTAACTTACTTTACAGATTAATTTAATTTGATTTAGGTGTAATAAATTCTATATTAAAAACGATTAAGCGCAATTGAATCGATGAGCAAATATGTTTAACTTTGTAACAATATGGTTAGAATAGTTGTATAACAAATCTAAGGAGTGAAGTTTAATGAGACATTTCACTAAACAATATATTAATGGTGAATGGGTTGATAGTGCTAGTGGTGAAACAATAGAAGTAATTAACCCTGCAACTGAAGAAGTCATTGGTTCAGTGGCTAAAGGTAACGAAGAAGATGTGAATAAAGCAGTTGAAGCTGCAGATAATGTTTATTTAGATTTCCGTCATAGTTCGGTTGAATATAGAAGAGATTTATTAGATAAAATCGTTAAGGAATATGAAAATAGAAAAGAAGATATCGTACAAGCAATCACTGATGAACTTGGTGCGCCATTATCAATTTCTGAAAAAGTCCATTATCAAATGGGACTTAATCATTTCACTGCAGCTAGAGATGCTTTAGACAGTTTTGAATTTGAAGAACAACGTGGTGACGATTTAGTTGTTAAAGAAGCTATCGGTGTAGCAGGATTAGTTACACCATGGAATTTCCCAACTAACCAAACATCACTTAAATTAGCTGCAGCATTTGCGGCAGGGAGTACTGTTGTATTAAAACCATCAGAAGAAACACCATTTGCTGCTGTTATATTAGCTGAAATCTTTGATAAAGTAGGCGTGCCTAAAGGTGTATTTAACCTTGTAAATGGTGACGGTGAAGGTGTAGGTAATCCGTTAAGTGAACATCCTAAAGTTAGAATGATGTCATTTACAGGTTCAGGCCCTACAGGTTCAAAAATTATGGAAAAAGCAGCTAAAGACTTCAAAAAAGTGTCACTAGAACTTGGTGGTAAATCACCTTATATCGTTTTAGATGATGTTGATATTGAAGAGGCAGCTAAAGCAACAACAGGTAAAGTTGTCAATAATACTGGACAAGTATGTACTGCAGGTACACGTGTATTAGTACCAAATAGTATTAAAGAAGACTTCTTAAAAGCTGTGAAAGCACAATTTAGTTCTGTTAAAGTCGGTGATCCTAGAGAAGAAGGTACACAAGTTGGACCGATTATTAGTAAGAAACAATTTGACCAAGTTCAATCATATATTGATAAAGGTATTGAAGAAGGTGCAGAATTATTTTACGGAGGTCCTGGTAAACCTGAAGGTCTAGAAAAAGGATATTTTGCTCGTCCTACTATTTTCATTAACGTTGATAATCATATGACTATTGCTCAAGAAGAAATTTTTGGTCCTGTTATGTCAGTGATCACTTATAATGATGTAGACGAAGCAATTAAAATAGCAAATGATACGAAATATGGTCTAGCTGGTTATGTCATTGGTAATGATAAAGACACATTACACAAAGTGGCACGTTCAATTGAAGCTGGAACAGTTGAAATTAATGAAGCTGGACGTAAACCAGATTTACCATTTGGTGGTTATAAACAATCTGGATTAGGTCGTGAATGGGGCGACTACGGAATTGAAGAATTCTTAGAAGTAAAATCAATTGCAGGTTATTTTAAATAATTAAATCAATATTGTTGTTAAATTTTTATTAATGCACGTTACGTCATGGCGTAACGTGCATTGTTTTTAATACGTTAAATACAAAATTCGTTTTGTATTTAAATTAAAAATTTGCTATAGTTATTCTAGTATTTAGAAGGTAATGAAGAATAAAGACGAGAGAAATACTTTAATTTGCATTTTTAGCAATTGCTATTAAATATCCGTCATTGTTCTTTCAAAATCTTTTTAACATAAAAAATAAGGAAATGGGTGCAAGTCTATGCCTGAACGAGAACGAACTTCTCCTCAATATGAATCTTTCCACGAACTATACAAAAATAACACTACTAAAGAACTCACTCAGAAAGCTAAATCTTTAAAATTAACTAATTATAGTAAATTGAATAAGAAAGAACTTGTATTAGCTATCATGGAAGCTCAAATGGAGAAAGATGGCAATTATTACATGGAGGGTATTTTAGATGATATCCAACCCGATGGTTATGGTTTCTTAAGAACTGTCAATTATTCTAAGGGTGAAAAAGACATCTATATTTCAGCAAGTCAAATTCGCCGTTTTGAAATAAAAAGAGGCGATAAAGTAACAGGTAAAGTTCGTAAACCGAAAGATAATGAGAAATATTATGGATTACTACAAGTGGACTTTGTTAACGATCAAAATGCTGAAGAAGTAAAAAAACGTCCTCACTTCCAAGCGTTGACACCTTTGTATCCAGAAGAACGAATTTTACTAGAAACTGAACCAAGAAATTATTCAACACGTATCATGGATTTAGTAACACCTATTGGTTTAGGACAACGTGGGCTCATTGTAGCGCCACCTAAGGCAGGTAAAACCTCATTACTTAAAGAAATTGCTAATGCAATTATTACCAATAAACCAGAAGCTAAATTATTTGTCTTGTTAGTTGGTGAGAGACCTGAAGAGGTAACTGATATTGAACGTTCAGTAGAATCAGCTGAAGTTGTGCATTCAACTTTTGATGAACCACCACAACATCACGTAAAAGTTGCAGAACTATTATTAGAGAGAGCTAAACGTCTTGTGGAAATAGGCGAAGATGTCATTATATTAATGGACTCAATCACTCGATTAGCTCGAGCATATAACTTAGTCATTCCACCTAGCGGCCGTACACTTTCTGGTGGTCTTGATCCAGCATCTCTTCATAAACCAAAAGCCTTTTTCGGTGCAGCTCGAAATATCGAAGCGGGTGGCAGTTTAACTATTTTAGCTACAGCCTTAGTAGATACAGGGTCAAGAATGGACGATATGATTTATGAAGAATTCAAAGGTACTGGTAATATGGAGCTTCATTTAGATCGTAAATTATCTGAACGACGTATCTTCCCAGCTATAGACATAGGCCGAAGTTCTACACGTAAAGAAGAATTGCTAATTAGTAAGGCTGAATTAGATACATTATGGCAACTTCGTAATCTCTTCACGGATTCTACTGATTTTACCGAGAGATTTATTCGTAAGTTAAAACGTTCAAAAAATAATAAAGATTTCTTTGAACAACTACAAAAATCGGCAGAAGAAAGCACAAAAACAGGTAAACCTATTATTTAATTTTTCAAAGGGTTGCGTTTTACATTAATTACTATTATAATTACCAAGTATTGGGTAAAAACTCACAAATAACTCTGTTCCAGATGGTTCAGGGCAAAGGAGCTGAAAACAATGAAACAAGGAATTCATCCTGAGTATCATAAAGTTATCTTTTTAGATACTACTACAAACTTTAAATTCTTAAGTGGTTCTACTAAAACATCATCAGAAACTATGGAGTGGGAAGATGGTAATGAATACCCAGTTATTCGTTTAGATATTTCTTCTGATTCACATCCTTTCTATACAGGACGTCAAAAATTCGCTGCTGCGGATGGTCGTGTGGAACGCTTCAACAAAAAGTTTGGTCTCAAATCAAACAACAACTAATTTTAAGTTTAGACTGTCTACACCATGTCAATGGTTATGTAGGCAGTTTTTTTTATTATAGTCTATTTAGAGATAAACTTGATAATTAATATAGATGGAAGTAATTTAGAAATGAGATTAGCTAAGGGAAAATACTGTAACTAACTTTTTCGAGTTATTATTGTATAATAGAATAGATTGCAAAAATAGCATTTATGATATTTTAAAATATGATATAATTAAGCGATTATGTTTTGAAAAAGGGTGGAACGCTTAATGTATGAAACTTATCATTCCGGATGGATAGAATGTATTACCGGAAGTATGTTTAGTGGTAAATCAGAGGAACTTATACGTCGACTTAGACGAGGGATTTATGCTAAACAGAAAGTTATTGTTTTTAAACCAGCAATTGATGATCGCTATCATAAAGAAAAGGTAGTTTCACATAATGGCAATGCAATTGAAGCTATAAATATTTCAACAGCTAGAGAAATTTTAAATCATGACTTATCTCATGCAGATGTTATCGGCATTGATGAAGTTCAATTTTTTGATGAAAATATTGTAAGTATCATACAACAACTTGCTGATCAAGGTCATCGTGTCATTGTGGCTGGATTAGATATGGACTTTAAAGGCGAACCGTTTGAGCCAATGCCTAAATTATTGGCTTTAAGTGAGCATGTTACAAAATTGCAAGCTGTATGTGCGGTATGTGGAGGGCCTTCAAGTCGAACACAAAGACTTATCGATGGTCAACCGGCTAAAGCAGATGATCCTATTATTTTAGTAGGTGCTAATGAAAGTTATGAACCAAGATGTAGAGCGCATCATATTGTAGCGCCAAGTGAAAATGAGAAGGAGGAAATGTAGTGTTTGACCAATTAGAAATTGTAGAGGAAAGATATGAACAATTAAATGAAATGTTAAGCGATCCAGATGTCGTAAACGATTCAGATAAATTACGTAAATATTCAAAAGAACAGGCAGAATTGCAAAAAACTGTAGATGTTTATAGAAGCTATAAAAGTAAAAAAGAAGAATTAGCAGATATTGAAGAAATGCTAAATGAAACTTCTGATAAAGAAGAAATTGAAATGTTAAAAGAAGAAAGTTCAAGTTTAAAAAATGAACTTCCTGAAATGGAAGAACAATTAAAATTATTGCTTATTCCTAAAGATCCTAATGATGAAAAAGATGTTATCGTTGAGATTCGTGCGGCAGCTGGTGGCGATGAAGCGGCAATTTTTGCAGGAGATTTAATGAGAATGTACTCTAAGTATGCTGAAGCTCATCATTTTAAAACAGAAATTGTTGAAGCATCTGAAAGTGACCACGGAGGCTATAAAGAAATCAGTTTCTCAGTATCAGGTAATGGTGCTTACAGCAAACTTAAATTTGAAAATGGTGCACATCGTGTTCAACGTGTTCCTGAAACTGAATCTGGTGGTCGTATTCATACCTCTACAGCTACAGTAGCAGTTTTACCAGAAGTCGAAGATGTAGAAATTGAAATTAGAAATGAAGACTTAAAAATTGATACGTATCGTTCAAGTGGTGCAGGTGGTCAGCACGTTAATACAACCGACTCAGCTGTACGTATTACCCACTTACCAACAGGTGTCATTGCTACTTCATCAGAAAAGTCTCAAATACAAAACCGCGAAAAAGCGATGAAAGTATTAAAAGCAAGACTTTATGATATGAAATTGCAAGAAGAACAACAAAAATATGCATCACAACGTAAATCAGCAGTAGGTACAGGTGATCGTTCAGAGAGAATTAGAACGTATAACTATCCTCAAAGTCGTGTAACTGATCATAGAATTGGTTTAACATTACAAAAACTTAGTCAGATTATGGAAGGCAATTTAGATGAAATTATCGATGCTCTAACATTATCTGAACAAACAGACAAATTGAAAGAATTAAACAATGGTGAGTTATAAGGATTACTTAGCAAATGCGATTTCATTAGCAAAAGAGAAAGGCTATGAACAAACACGAGCTGAGTGGTTATTACTTGATACATTTAATTGGTCACGTACGGACTACCTTATTCATATGAATGATGAAATGTCAGTCGCTGACAAAGCCAAACTCGGTTTAAATTTACAAAGAATGCTATCTGGGGAGCCTATCCAATATATTGTGGGATTTCAATCTTTTTATGGATACCGATTTACAGTATCTGATCGATGCCTCATTCCTAGACCTGAAACTGAAGAAGTGATGCTACATTTTTTAAATCTATGTAACGATGGCGATGCTATAGCAGATATAGGGACAGGCAGTGGTGTGTTAGGCATTACATTAAAAAAGTTAAAGCCTACTTTAAGCGTAATAGCTACCGATTTGTATGAAGATGCATTAGATGTGGCACGATTAAACGCAGAACAACACGGAGAAAACATTGATTTCATTCAAGGTAATGCATTAAAACCTTTGATTGAACGAAATATTAAATTAAATGGTTTAATATCTAATCCGCCATATATTGATGTCAAAGAAGTCAAAGATATGGCCAAAACAGTCGTAGACTATGAACCACATCAAGCATTATTTGCTAAAAGTGAAGGTTATGCTATTTATCAATCGATTCTAAATGATTTACCAAAGGTGCTCTTACCAGGTGCACATGTGGTGTTTGAAATTGGATATAATCAAGGTCAGACTTTAAAAGACATGGTCAATAACATGTATCCAGATAAGGGAGTCTCAATTTATCAAGATATTAACCAACTAGATAGAATTTTAGAAATTAAATGGTAAAGTCACGCTCATTTAAATAAATGGATTACTTTTAATTATTAAATTCTTAAATGTATTTAACATAGTTGTGGGGTGGGAATGGGCTTACTTTCAATTGTATATTGAAAGATGAAAAGCTATCCCGCCTTTTTTATGTTAAGTCAAGGAAGAGAGGTGGAAATAAAAAGTGGAGACAAAAATTTGGGATTTAAGATCGTACAGAAATGATATTCAACAAAGTACAGACGTATTGGAAATTAAAGACACAGTATTAAACGGTGGTTTAGTTGCATTACCAACCGAAACAGTATACGGGTTAGGTGCAGACGCTACTAATCAAGAAGCTGTTAGTCAAATTTACGAAGCAAAAGGCAGACCATCTGATAATCCATTAATTGTTCATATTCACGATATGTCACAGATGAATGATTTTATCGATAAAGTAGAGCCCAGAGTACAACAATTAATGGAAACATTTTGGCCAGGACCAATTTCATTTATATTACCTCTAAAGTCGGGGTATCTATGTCCGAAAGTAACTGGTGGTTTGAATTCGATTGCAGTGCGAATGCCAAGTCATCCCATTGGTAGAGGTGTTTTACAACAGATTGATAAACCAATTGCGGCACCAAGTGCAAATATTAGTGGTAGACCATCTCCGACAACGTTTGAACATGTATACCAAGATTTGAATGGTAGAATTGACGGAATTATTAATGGTGATCAGAGCGAAGAAGGTTTGGAAAGTACAGTATTGGATTGTACACAATACCCTTTTAGAATTGCACGTCCAGGTTCAATAACTAAGATGATGCTTGAAAACGTAATTCCTAACTGCATAGAGTCATCAAATTATAATGAAGCTTCTCAACCTATCGCACCTGGAATGAAATATAAGCATTATTCGCCAGATACTCCAGTAACCATTTTAAAAGAATTAAATAAAAAAATTCTAGATAACAAAAAATGGGAACAGGTAGCGTTCGTTGTGCCTGATAGTTTGTCGCATTTTCTACCTAAAGAAGCCACATATATCAAATTATGTGATAATGAAGCTGATATCAAACAAGCGAATCATTTACTATATAGCATTTTGCATGAAATCGATCAACGTGTAGATATTATTCAAGCATATATTTATGGATTTGATGAAAGTGATCAATCTGAGGCAATTATGAATCGTATGTTGAAAGCTGCTGGAAATAAAATTGTGAAAGAGGCGTCTTTATGAAAGTGATGTTTGTTTGTACAGGCAATACCTGCCGAAGTCCAATGGCTGAAAGTATAGCTAAAGCTTTATTTAATAAAGAAAATATTACAGTAGAATCAAGAGGTATATTTGCTTTAGATCATCAACCAGTCTCAAAATTGTCACAAGAAATCATACAAGAACATGGATTACCACATCCATCATTAACACAGTCGTTTTCTGAAAAAGATATCGAAGCAAATCTGATTTTAACCATGTCACAATCACATAAAGACATTTTAAAATCGCAATATGGTACAACTTTAAATATATTTACTTTAAGTGAATTTGTAGGTGACACATCAGAAGTTAATGATCCATATGGTGGGGATAAACAAATTTATTTGAAAACTTATAAACAAATTTATGACTTAATTAGTAAAATTAATCCAAAAGATCTGCAAGAGAATTATATATAATTAGTATATGTTACGCTTTAAATACGTTATAATAAGGGAGTATAGCAAGTTTGCTATGTTCCTTTTTTATATTTTAAGGGGGTGGGTTTTAAATGCAAGATTTTTCAATGTTGTTAGAAGAATTAAAAGCGATGTCATTTTTTAATGAAGGTGAAATATGTTTGATTGGTTGTTCAACTTCTGAAGTGCTAGGTGAACACATCGGTTCAGTAGGATCAATGGAAGTAGCTGAATCGATATTTAATGATTTAAATGAAATTAAATTACAAACAGGTGTTTCGTTTGCATTTCAAGGATGTGAACATATCAATAGAGCAATCACCATTGAAAGATCCGATTTTAATCCACTGACAATGGAAGAAGTTACTGTTGTTCCAGATGTTCATGCAGGTGGCAGTTTAGCAACTTATGCATATCAACATATGGAAGACCCAATCGTTGTTGAACATATCACCGTGCCTAAAGGTATAGATATAGGTCAAACATTAATAGGTATGCATATTCAACATGTTTGCGTACCGGTTAGAACAAGTGTAAAGCAAGTTGGGGAAGCAATCGTTACCATTGCGACATCTAGACCTAAGAAAATTGGTGGCGAACGTGCAAAATATAATTAATTAGTTGAAAGAAGGGGTTTATATGTCTTACATCGAAAAGCAAGATAAAGTAATTTTTGAAGCCATTGAGCAAGAGTTTAATCGACAAAATAATAATATTGAGTTAATTGCATCAGAAAACTTTGTTTCTGAAGCTGTTATGGAAGCACAAGGTTCAGTACTAACTAATAAATATGCAGAGGGCTATCCAGGTCGTCGTTATTATGGTGGTTGTGAGTTTGTTGATGTAACTGAATCAGTTGCCATTGATCGTGCCAAAGCATTATTCGGTGCTGAGCATGTAAATGTGCAGCCACATTCAGGATCTCAGGCAAACATGGCTGTATATTTAGTAGCGTTAGACTATGGAGATACAGTTTTAGGTATGAATTTAAGCCATGGTGGTCATTTAACTCATGGATCTCCAGTGAATTTTAGTGGTAAATCATATCATTTTGTTGAATATGGCGTAGATAAAGATACAGAACTTATTAATTATGATGAAGTACGTAAGTTAGCCATTGAACATAAACCTAAATTAATCGTTGCAGGGGCATCTGCTTATTCACGACAAATTGATTTTAAAAAATTCAAAGAAATCGCTGATGAAGTAGGCGCTAAATTAATGGTTGATATGGCACACATTGCAGGGTTAGTAGCAGCAGGTTTACATCAAAATCCTGTCGAATATGCTGACTTTGTTACGACAACAACACATAAAACTTTACGTGGACCACGTGGTGGGATGATTCTTTGTAAAGAAGAATACAAAAAGGCAATTGATAAAACAATGTTCCCAGGAATCCAAGGCGGACCACTTGAGCATGTGATTGCTGCAAAAGCAGTTGCTTTCGGTGAAGCGTTACACAATGATTTCAAAGTATATCAAAATCAAGTAATTAAAAATGCAAAAGCATTGGCAGAAGCATTATCTAAAGAAGGTTTTAGAATTGTATCAGGTGGAACTGATAATCATCTTATAGCTGTTGATGTTAAAGGTTCTGTGAATATCACAGGTAAAGTAGCAGAAGAAACACTTGATAAAGTTGGTATCACTTGTAATAAAAATACTATTCCATTTGATCAAGAGAAACCTTTTGTGACAAGTGGTATTAGATTAGGAACACCAGCAGCCATTACACGTGGTTTTGATGAAACAGCATTTGAAGAGGTTGCAAAAATCATTAGCTTAGCATTAAAAAATCATGAGGATGAAACTAAGTTAAATGAAGCAAAATCACGTGTTTTAGCGTTAACTGAAAAATATCCTTTATATCAATAATATTAAGGAATTTTTAGAAATATTGGAGGAAATGAAAAATGAGTAAAGTACATGTATTTGATCACCCATTAATTCAACACAAATTAAGTTATATTCGCGAGGCTCATACTGGCACAAAGGAATTTAGAGAACTTGTTGATGAAGTTGGTATGCTTATGGCTTACGAAGTAACAAGAGATCTAGAGTTACAAGATGTCGAAATTGAAACACCTGTAACTAAAATGACAGCTAAACGTTTAGCGGGTAAAAAATTAGCAATTGTACCTATATTAAGAGCTGGATTAGGTATGACAGAAGGTATTTTAAGTTTAGTTCCGGCAGCTAGAGTAGGACATATTGGACTTTATAGAGATCCAGAAACACTTGAAGCGGTAGAATACTTCTCTAAAATGCCTCAAGATATTGATGAGCGTGAAATTATTGTTGTTGATCCTATGTTAGCAACAGGAGCTTCGGCGATTGAGGCTATCACGTCATTAAAAAATAAAGGTGCCAAAAATATTCGTTTTATGTGCTTAATTGCAGCGCCTGAAGGTGTAGAAAAAATGAAAGAAGCACATGATGATGTTGATATTTATATTGCTGCTTTAGATGAGAAACTTAATGATAAAGCTTATATCACACCAGGTTTAGGTGACGCGGGAGATAGATTATTCGGCACTAAATAGAAAATGAAAACGGAGATAGATACGTTTGAAGAAAAAAATTATGACAATCTTTGGGACTAGGCCGGAAGCTATCAAGATGGCGCCGCTAGTCAAAGCAATAGAAAATGATAACCAATTAGAAGTATGTGTAGTCGTTACAGCACAACATAGAGAAATGTTAGATTCTGTATTAAACACATTTGATATACAACCTGATTATGACTTAAATATCATGAAAGAGGGTCAAACACTTTCAGAAATTACATCTAAAGCTATGATGGAGTTAGAGTCAATAATCAAACGTATTAACCCTGATATGGTATTAGTTCATGGAGATACAGCAACTACATTTTCAGGAAGTTTAGCGGCATTTTATAATCAAGTACCGATTGGTCATGTAGAAGCAGGTTTGAGAAGTTTTGACAAATATTCACCTTATCCTGAGGAAATGAATAGACAAATGGTAGGTGTACTATCTGATATTCATTTTGCACCTACCTCAAATGCTCAAAAGCATCTGTTGGATGAAGGTAAGAAAAAGTCTTCGGTTGTAGTGACAGGTAATACTGCAATTGACGCTTTGAATTATACAGTTAATGAGGATTATCAATCTGAGATACTTGAAAAGCACAAAAACAAGAAAATTTTGTTATTAACTGCTCATCGTAGAGAGAACCTTGGAGAGCCAATGGAAAATATCTTTAAAGCTGTCCGAAAACTTGCTGACGAAGATGAATCATTAGTTGTTGTATATCCAGTGCATATGAATCCTACAGTTAGAGGTATCGCTCAGAAAATTTTAGGGAATCATGAAAGAATAGAACTCATTGAACCATTAGATGTGTTAGATTTTCATAATTTTGCTAAACAAGCATATTTAATTCTTACAGATTCTGGTGGTATCCAAGAAGAGGCACCTTCATTACACAAACCAGTATTAGTATTAAGAGACAATACTGAGAGACCTGAAGGCGTTGATGCGGGCACTTTAAAAGTAGTTGGTACTTCATTAGATAATGTTTATAAAGAAACTAAACACTTATTAGAAGATCAACAAGCCTACCAACGTATGTGCAATGCTAAAAATCCATACGGAGATGGTAAATCTTCAGAAAGAATAGTGAATCATATTAAGTATTATTTTAATTTAACAAATGAAAAACCAAAAGATTTTAATCAATAAAAAATGTATTCCGTTTAAATGTGGCTAATTTGTGACAATTTTGCCTTAAAATTTAACAACAATTTGAATAGAATTGACACCGTTGTGGCCACTATATTATCATTTAGATTGTATGAGTGGAACGGTTTACATGATTGTATAAGACACTCGGAGGCAAACAAATGGGTCGTTTCTACATCATTTTCAAACAATATATACAATATTATCTTTATTTATTGATATTATTAGGTATATTGTATCTCTTTTCACCCCATCCATTTTTACTTGGATTGATTATTGGTACATGTGGATCTTTAATTAATACATACATCTTTGAGAGTTATTTATTCCACGCACAGAAAGCAGATTCTAATCATATATCTACAGGCAACATGTGGAGATATTTAGTTGCTATAGTTGTGTGTTCAATTTGGTTTTTCTTTAAAGATTACATCAATATCATTGGGGTGTTAATAGGGCTAATGATTTCTTATATTGTAATCATATGTCGCCCTCTACTTAATAGGGAGTAAAATTCAATACGAAAGAGGTGAGAATATGGATCATAAACATCCGATAGTAAGTTGGGATGTTTTCGGCTTTGACCTTGTTTTTAACATGGCAAGTGTAATGATGGTGCTAATTACTGCAGTTATCGTTTTTCTATTAGCTATTATTTGCACACGTAATCTGAAGAAACGACCAACTGGCAAACAAAACTTCATTGAATGGATTTTTGACTTTGTTAGAGGAATCATTGAAGGTAATATGGCATGGAAAAAAGGTGGACATTTTCACTTCTTAGCAGTGACTTTAATTTTATACATCTTTATTGCAAATATGCTAGGTTTACCATTCTCAATTGTAACTAAAGACCACTATTTATGGTGGAAATCACCAACAGCTGATGCAACAGTTACATTGACATTGTCTACTACAGTAATTCTTTTAACACATTTTTATGGAATTAAAATGCGTGGTACGAAGAATTATTTTAAAGGATACGTTCAACCTTTTTGGCCACTTGCAATTATAAACGTCTTTGAAGAATTCACTTCAACCTTAACACTTGGACTACGTTTATATGGTAATATCTTTGCAGGTGAGTTACTACTTAGCCTATTAGCTGGACTTGTAACAAATCAACCAGCTTGGGGTTGGATTATTGGTATTCCAGGTTTAATTGTTTGGCAAGGATTCTCAATCTTTGTAGGTTCAATCCAAGCATATATCTTCATTATGCTTTCAATGGTTTACATGTCACATAAAGTGGCAGATGGACACTAAATTTTAAAAATTATATACAATCTTAGGAGGAAAATTTATTATGAATTTAATCGCAGCGGCAATCGCAATTGGTTTATCAGCATTAGGTGCAGGTATCGGTAACGGTCTTATCGTATCTAGAACAGTAGAAGGTGTAGCACGTCAACCAGAAGCTCGTGGTCAATTAATGGGTATTATGTTCATTGGTGTTGGTTTAGTTGAGGCTTTACCTATCATCGGTGTTGTAATTGCATTCATGACATTTGCTGGATAAGACATTTATTTAAGGCGAAGTCTATTAGACTCTCGCCGTTCGTTTTATTTTTTATAGCTTAATGATTATTTTGACGAAAGGAGTGTCATGATCCCGTGACTGCAACAGCTAATATGTTCGTTATTGGTGCAGCTTCAGGCGTTGAGTGGGGTACTGTAATTGTACAAATCGTTACTTTTATTATCCTATTAGCGTTATTGAAAAAGTTTGCTTGGGGTCCATTAAAAGAAGTAATGGACAAACGTGAACGTGATATTAACAAAGATATCGACGATGCTGAACAAGCTAAATTAAATGCACAAAAACTTGAAGAAGAAAATAAACAGACACTTAAAGAAACTCAAGATGAAGTTCAAAGAATTCTAGAAGATGCGAAAGTTCAAGCTCGAAAACAACATGAAGAAATCATTCATGAAGCTAATGTAAGAGCTAACGGCATGATTGAAACAGCTCAAAGTGAAATTAATAGTCAAAAAGAACGTGCAATTGCAGATATTAATAATCAAGTATCAGAACTATCTGTACTTATTGCTTCTAAAGTTCTTAGAAAAGAAATTTCAGAGCAAGATCAAAAAGAATTAGTTGAAAAGTATCTAAAAGAGGCAGGCGATAAATAATGGCAAAAGTCGCTGATAAATACGCAAAGGCATTATTCGATGTTTCTGCAGATACAAATCAATTAGATAATATTTATGAGGAATTGGAAGTAATTAGTCATTCCTCATTCGATTATATTAAAGACTTAAAAGCTATTGATAGTAATCCAAAATTAACATTACAAAAACGTCAAAGTTTTGTAGAAAATGTTTATGGTGGCGCTAATCAATATATCGTTAATATGTTAAAAGTATTGGCTGAAAATCGTCATATTTCATACATTGAAGATGTATTTAAAGCTTTTCAATCTCAGTATAATCAACACAATAATCAAGATTTCGCATTAATAGAATCAACTTATGATTTAAACGATGATGAAATTTCTAAAATCGTTGAACTAGTTAAAGAACAAACAAACTTATCTAAAGTAATTGTAAATACTAAAATTAATCAAGACTTAATTGGTGGTTTTAGAGTTAAGGTCGGCACGACTGTTATGGATGGCAGTGTCAAAAATGATCTTTTTCAATTACAACGTAAATTTAAAAGAGCTAACTAATTAATAAAGAGGAGTGACATAGATGGCCATAAAAGCTGAAGAAATCAGTGCATTACTTCGCTCACAAATTGAGAATTATGAGTCAGAAATGTCCGTTACAGATGTTGGTACAGTATTACAAATTGGTGATGGTATCGCATTAATTCACGGACTAAATGACGTTATGGCTGGTGAGCTAGTAGAATTCCAAAACGGCGTGCTTGGTTTAGCACAAAACCTTGAAGAATCTAATGTTGGTGTGGTTATCTTAGGACCATACACTGATATTAGTGAAGGGGACGAAGTTAAACGTACAGGACGTATTATGGAAGTACCAGTAGGTGAAGAACTTATTGGTCGTGTAGTAAATCCATTAGGTCAACCAATTGATGGACAAGGTCCTATCAATGCTACTAAAACTAGACCAGCGGAAAAGAAAGCAACTGGTGTTATGGATCGTAAATCAGTTGAGGAACCTTTACAAACTGGTATCAAAGCAATTGACGCGTTAGTACCTATTGGTCGTGGTCAACGTGAGTTAATCATCGGTGACCGTCAAACTGGTAAAACAACTATCGCAATTGATACAATTTTAAACCAAAAAACAGAAGATACAATTTGTATCTATGTTGCGATTGGACAAAAGGACTCAACAGTAAGAGCGAACGTTGAAAAATTAAGACAAGCTGGCGCTTTAGATTACACAATCGTTGTTTCAGCATCTGCAGCTGAACCAGCTCCATTACTATACATTGCACCATACGCTGGTGTAACTATGGGTGAAGAGTTCATGTTTAATGGTAAGCACGTTTTAATCGTGTATGATGACTTAACTAAACAAGCATCAGCTTACCGTGAACTATCATTATTATTACGTAGACCTCCAGGTCGTGAAGCATATCCAGGTGATGTTTTCTATCTACATAGTAGATTACTTGAAAGAGCAGCTAAATTGAATGATGACTTAGGTGGCGGCTCAATTACTGCGTTACCTATTATTGAAACTCAAGCTGGAGACATTTCAGCTTACGTTCCAACAAACGTTATCTCAATTACTGATGGTCAAATTTTCTTACAATCTGATTTATTCTTCTCAGGTGTAAGACCTGCAATTAACGCTGGACAATCCGTATCACGTGTTGGTGGTTCAGCACAAATTAAAGCTATGAAGAAAGTTGCAGGTACTTTAAGATTAGACCTTGCTTCTTATAGAGAATTAGAATCATTTGCTCAATTTGGTTCTGATCTAGATGAATTCACAGCTAGAAAATTAGAGCGTGGTAAACGTACAGTTGAAATCTTGAAACAAGATCAAAACAAACCACTTCCTGTTGAAAATCAAGTATTAATTATCTTTGCATTAACTAAAGGATATCTAGATGATATCCCAGTTGAAGATATTACTCGTTTTGAAGACGAACTAAACCACTGGGCAGCTTCAAATGCAACTGATTTATTATCAGAAATCAGAGAAACTGGTGGCTTACCAGATGCTGATAAATTTGATACTGCAATTACGGAATTCAAAAAAAGCTTTAGTAAATCTGAATAATAAAGAATAGTAATTAAAGGTGGTGAGATAGTGGGTTCTTTAAAAGAAATAGATACACGTATAAAATCAACCAAAAAGATGAAGCAAATTACTAAGGCGATGAACATGGTATCAAGCTCTAAATTACGAAGAGCGGAGAAAAATACTAAACAATTCAAGCCTTATATGGATAAAATGCAAGATGCTATTACAGCTGTAGCTGGATCAAACAAAAATTCTAGCCATCCTATGCTTAAAGAAAGAGATGTAAAACGTAGTGGTTATCTTGTTATCACAAGTGACAAAGGTTTAGCTGGTGCGTACAGTGCTAATGTACTTAAAAGATTAGTAACTGACATCAAACAAAAGCATAATGATAGTAGTGAATATAGTATTGTGGTATTAGGTCAACAAGGTGTTGATTTCCTAAAAACACGTGGTTATGAAATCGAAAGTTCACTAGTTGATTTACCAGACCAACCTTCATTTAAATCTATTCAAGCTCTTGCAAAACATGCAATTGATTTATACAGTGAAGAAAATATTGATGAGTTAAATATTTATTACAGTCATTATGTAAGTGTGTTAGAAAATAAACCTACTACTAAAAAGGTTCTTCCATTATCTCAAGAAGATTCAAGTCAAGGTCATGGTCATATGTCTACATATGAATTTGAACCTGATAAAGAATCTATCTTAAGTGTTATCTTACCGCAATATGTAGAAAGCTTAATATACGGTACGATTTTAGACGCTAAAGCAAGTGAACATGCATCACGTATGACAGCAATGAAAAATGCGTCTGATAATGCTACAGAACTTATTGATGACTTATCATTAGAATACAATAGAGCTAGACAAGCAGCTATCACGCAACAAATCACTGAAATTGTTGGTGGTTCAGCAGCACTTGAATAAAATTAAAAGGAGGAAAAAAGCATGGGAATTGGCCGTGTAACTCAAGTTATGGGTCCTGTTATTGATGTTCGCTTTGAACATAACGAAGTCCCTGATATTAATAATGCCCTTATTATTGAAGTTCCAAAAGAAGATGGAACGTTAAACTTAACATTAGAAGTTGCACTACAATTAGGTGATGATGTTGTACGTACAATTGCAATGGATTCAACTGATGGTGTTCAAAGAGGCATGGATGTTAAAGACACAGGTAAAGATATTAGTGTACCTGTAGGCGATGAAACGCTTGGAAGAGTGTTTAATGTACTAGGTGAAACAATTGACTTGGAAGAGAAAATTGATGATTCCGTACGTCGTGATCCAATCCATAGACAATCACCAGGTTTCGATGAATTATCTACTGAAGTAGAAATCTTAGAAACAGGTATTAAAGTAGTAGACTTATTAGCACCTTACATTAAAGGTGGTAAAGTTGGACTATTCGGTGGTGCCGGAGTAGGTAAAACCGTTTTAATCCAAGAATTAATTAACAATATTGCACAAGAACATGGTGGTATTTCAGTATTCGCGGGTGTAGGTGAACGTACTCGTGAAGGTAATGATTTATACTATGAAATGAGTGATAGTGGTGTAATTAAGAAAACAGCGATGGTATTTGGACAAATGAATGAACCACCTGGCGCACGTATGCGTGTAGCTTTATCTGGTTTAACTATGGCTGAATACTTCCGTGATGAACAAGGACAAGACGTACTTTTATTCATCGATAATATTTTCAGATTTACACAAGCTGGTTCTGAAGTTTCTGCATTACTTGGTCGTATGCCTTCAGCCGTTGGTTACCAACCAACATTAGCAACTGAAATGGGTCAATTACAAGAACGAATTACATCTACAAATAAAGGTTCTGTAACATCTATTCAAGCAGTTTTCGTACCTGCCGATGACTACACTGACCCAGCGCCAGCAACTGCCTTCGCTCACTTAGACTCAACTACAAACTTAGAGCGTAAGTTAACTGAAATGGGTATTTATCCAGCTGTTGATCCATTAGCATCAACTTCTAGAGCTTTAGAACCATCAATTGTTGGTCAAGAACATTATGAAGTAGCTCGTGGAGTTCAATCTACATTACAAAAATATAGAGAATTACAAGATATCATTGCAATTCTTGGTATGGATGAATTATCTGAAGAAGATAGACAAACTGTAGAACGTGCACGTAGAATTCAATTCTTCTTATCACAAAACTTCCACGTGGCTGAACAGTTCACTGGTCAAAAAGGATCTTATGTTCCTGTTAAAACAACTGTAGCGGACTTTAAAGATATCTTAGAAGGTAAATATGATCATATTCCGGAAGATGCATTCCGCTTAGTAGGTAGCATGCAAGATGTAATTGCGAAAGCTAAAGACATGGGTGTTGAAGTCTAATAATTAGGAGGTATGGATAATGAATACATTAAGCCTAAATATTGTCACTCCTAATGGTTCTGTCTATGAACGAGATGATGTAGAACTAGCTGTTTTACAAACTACAGCTGGCGAAATGGGTGTGATGAATGGACACATTCCAACCGTTTCTGCATTAAAGACTGGCTATGTCAAAGTAAATTTTCATAATGGAAATGAATATATAGCAGTTAGTGATGGGTTTGTAGAAGTTAGACAACATCAACTATCAATTATTGTCCAAACAGCTGAAACTGCTACTGAAATTGATGTTGAAAGAGCTAAATTAGCTAAATCAAGAGCAGAATCGCATTTAGATAATGATGATGATAATAGTGACATTAATAGAGCCAAAAGAGCGTTAGAACGAGCAAATAACCGTTTACGTGTGGCTGAACTTAAATAAATGATAAAAGGCTTGGAAATAAACCAGATATGGTGTTTCCAAGCCTTTTAATATACATATAAATCTTCCTTTGTTTACAGTTAATTGTAGTATCATTATTAACTTTTTTCATGTACAATGTTATACAGTAATCAATTCTAAGGAGTTAACTATGGATTATCTTGGACAGTTTGCAATTATACATTTGATATTACATGTGATATGTATTTGCATAGCTTATTGGGCATTGAATTCAATTCGCCTCGATCAATTTTTTAAAAAAGGTTATGCTACACAAGTTCAAATTTGTATGATATTTATAGCTATAATGTTGGGAACGAGTGTGAGTAATTTCATAATTGACTTATTACAGTTTTCCACTCAATTAAAATATATAATGAAATAGTGCGTTTTTAGTTTTTTCATATTGAAAAACGGATATAATATAATAATGAATAATAAATTTTATATAGTAGGGAAATGTAAATAACTAGGAGATTTAAGTGGAGGATTTAAGATGGATAAAATAGTAATTAATGGTGGTAACCAATTAAAAGGAGAAGTCAAAGTAGAAGGTGCTAAAAATGCAGTTTTACCTGTGTTAACAGCTTCACTCTTAGCTTCTAAAGGTACAAGCAAATTAGTTAATGTACCTGCATTAAGTGACGTAGAAACAATTAATAATGTATTATCAACATTAAATGCAGATGTTACATATAAAAAAGATGAAAATGCAGTGGTAGTAGATGCTACTAAAACATTAAATGAAGAGGCCCCATATGAATATGTAAGTAAAATGCGTGCAAGTATTTTAGTTATGGGACCTTTATTAGCACGTTTAGGACATGCGATAGTTGCATTACCAGGTGGTTGTGCGATTGGAAGTCGTCCTATTGAACAACATATCAAAGGTTTTGAGGCATTAGGAGCTGAAATACATTTAGAAAATGGAAATATTTATGCAAATGCAAAAGATGGTTTAAAAGGTGCTTCAATACATTTAGACTTCCCAAGCGTTGGCGGGACTCAAAACTTAATTATGGCTGCATCATTAGCATCAGGAAAAACAGTATTAGAAAATGCTGCTAAAGAACCTGAAATTGTTGATTTAGCTAATTATATAAATGAAATGGGCGGAAAAATTACAGGTGCTGGTACAGACACTATTACAATCCATGGTGTTGAATATTTAACAGGTGTAGAGCATTCAATTATTCCAGATAGAATTGAAGCAGGTACTTTACTTATTGCAGGTGCGATAACACGTGGAGATATATTTGTTCGTGGTGCAATCAAAGAGCATATGTCTAGCTTAGTTTATAAACTTGAAGAAATGGGCGTTAAATTAGATTATCAAGAAGATGGCATTCGTGTATCTGCTGAAGGAGATTTAAAACCTGTAGATGTAAAAACATTACCACACCCTGGGTTCCCTACAGATATGCAATCTCAAATGATGGCATTATTATTAACAGCCAATGGTCATAAAGTTATTACAGAAACAGTCTTTGAAAATAGATTTATGCATGTTGCAGAATTCCGTAGAATGAATGCAAATATTGATGTTGAAGGTAGAAGCGCTAAGATTGAAGGTAAGAGTGATTTACAAGGTGCACAAGTAAAAGCAACTGATTTAAGAGCAGCAGCAGCACTTATTTTAGCTGGTTTAGTTGCTGAAGGTACAACTCAAGTTACTGAATTAAAACATTTAGATAGAGGTTATGTAGATTTACATGGCAAATTAAAATCATTAGGCGCTAATATCGAACGTATTAATGATTAATTTGAAGCATTAACTTTTGGTCAAACATGGAGGGTTAAACATCATGGAAACAATTTTCGATTATAATCAAATCAAACAAATCATACCACACAGACAACCATTTTTACTGATAGATAGAGTTGTAGAATACGAAGAAGGTAAGCGTTGTGTGGGATTAAAACAAGTTTCAGGTAACGAACCATTCTTCCAAGGGCATTTTCCAGATTATGCTGTAATGCCTGGTGTATTAATTACAGAAGCGTTGGCGCAAACGGGTGCAGTAGCTATGTTAAATAGTGAAGAAAATAAAGGTAAAATTGCGCTTTTTGCAGGTATAGATAAGTGTCGTTTTAAAAGACAGGTAACACCTGGTGATACACTTATGCTAGAAGTAGAAATTACAAAAATAAAAGGACCTATTGGAAAAGGTACTGCTAAAGCTACAGTAGATGGTCAACTAGCATGTAGTTGTGAATTAACTTTTGCAATTCAAGATGCTAAGTAAAACAAAGAGCCTGGGACATAAATCACAAAAATAATAGCACAAAGATGATTTGAAATTGAAAATCATCTTTGTGCTTCTTTTTATATTCAATACTTCGTATTGTATGACTTCGCTTTCCTAGGGTGCCGTCTCAGCCTCGGTCTTCGACTGGCACTGCTCCCTCAGGAGTCTCGTCAACAATACTACGTATTAACATGTTATTTTACATTAAAATACTTTAAAAAAATAAGGCCCTTTCGTATAATTTAATAAATATCAATAAACTAAATCAACGAGGTGCCTTATGTATAAAGTTTATAACATGTCTCAACTTACACAACCAATGGAAACTTCAATTCTTATTCCTACAAATGATTGCTCGATATGTGAATGAAATTGTTGAAACAATCCCAGATAATGAATTCGATGAATTCAATCACCATCGAGGTGCTACATCATATCATCCAAAAATGATGTTAAAAATTCTTCTATATGCTTATACGCAACCTGTTTTCTCTGGTCGTAAAATAGAGAAACTTCTTAATGATAGCATTAGAATGATGTGGTTATCACAAAATCAAACACCTTTTTATAAAACCATTAACCGTTTTAGAGTCAACCCCTTTTGAATTTATCTTTCGAATTTTTCATCTTTAAGTTTAGGTTTAGATTGCATCATACGATTGAATGTTTTCTTTAATTCTTCACCAGTTAGTCCATCATTAACTAATTCTTCTAATAAACTTTCTGCATAGACTTGTCTAAGAGTATAAATATGGCATTCGAATACTATAGACATTGTTTTTTCAAACTGAGTTACACTTTTTACAGTGGCATCAAATAATGCAGGATCGTTGGCAGGTCTTGTTATGACAACACGTATATCTAACAATTGTTCATTGTCTTTATACTCCTTAAATGTGTGATAGTGTTCATTAGAAATGACAATTTCTAAAAGCCATCCTGTACCACTACCTTCTTTATTGATAATCACGCCGTCTTCTAGTTCATATTCAGTTACACCGCCATTCTCGCTTACAATTTGAAAACGTACAGCTTTAAATGTCTTCATTAAGTCCACATCCCATTTATTTATATATTTACAAAAAGTGATTTATTTTTAATCAACCGATTTAAATATTGATTATTTTCTTTAAATATATCAAAAATGAAGGGGAAATAGCTATATATTTCGAAAAATTAGCATTTTGACGGTATTAATAGATGTGATTATTATATTACTTAAGAGGAGGTGACACATGTTAAATAAAATAGTTTTAGTTGGCAGACTTACAAAGGATGCCCAAATTTTTGAAAAGGAGGAAGGTAGTAAAGTAGCAACATTTTGCGTTGCTACGGAAAGAAATTATAAAGATCAGAACAATGAAATCGCATGCGATTACCTATATTGTAAAGCTTTTGGTAAAACAGCTACGAATATCGAAATGTATACATCACAGGGTTCTTTAGTGGGTATTACAGGTCAAATGCGATCTCGTAAGTATGAAAAAGATAATCAGACACATTTTGTAACTGAAGTATATGTAGAAACAATTAAATTTATGTCCTCTAAGACAAAAGAATCCAATATTCTCTCTAACGAATTTAATGAAGCACAAAATGAATGCTTTCATATAGGTTAGATAGCCATTAATTATTCAACAACTCCCAATTATTTATACTTTTATCCTATCTTAATATAAATTATCATCTTTCAATTATACTCAAGCGACCTTTTTAAAATTTAATAAAATAAAAAGGTCGTTTTTGTACCATATATTACTTAAAAATAGGCACTTTTACGTCAGAATTATCTGATAGATTTCATTTGTATTACATACATATCACAAGTATATAACCTTTATAAACTGTCATGGCAGTTTTCAAAAGACTTATAATTTAAATTTACACCAATTTACGATGTAATTAGGACGTAAAAAAAAGGCTTCCTTTTTTATTTGGCTGTAACCTGCAGTGTATTTATAGATGTTAAAGTTGTATTTGTAAATTAGTTAAAGAAAACAAATCACTTTTAGGAGGATTTTTTAATAATGAAAAAGACAATTATCGCATCATCATTAGCAGTAGGATTAGGCGTTGTAGCAGGTAACGCTGGACACGACGCACACGCAAGTGAAGCAAATATCAATGAAGCTGAATTAGCTCAAAAAGCACAATCAAATGATCAATCATTAAACGAAAGCCCTATCCAAGAAGGCGCTTATAACTATACATTCGATTATAATGGTTTCACTTATCATTTTGAATCAGATGGTTCAAACTTCTCATGGGATTTCCACCAATCTGGTCAATCAAGTGAAGCTTCAAATACTCAAGCTCAACCACAACAAGATGTAAGTGAACAAGCTTCAGCATCAACTAACCAAACTTCAGCAGAAGAAGTTAGCAACCAACAACAATCAAACTCTGCTCAACCTGAGCAAGTTTCTGCTCCACAAACAGAGCAAACTCAACAACCACAACAAGAAGCTACTACTTCAAACAATGAATCAAGCTCAAATGAAGCTTCAAGTGGTTCATCAGTAAATGTTAATGATCACTTAAAACAAATCGCACAACGTGAATCAGGTGGCGACATCCACGCTACAAACTCATCAACAGGTGCTTCAGGTAAGTATCAATTCTTACAATCTACATGGGATTCAGTAGCTCCATCTGAGTACAAAGGTCAACCAGCTTCTAGCGCTCCTGAACATGTTCAAGACGCTGCAGCACAAAAATTATATGATACAGCTGGCCCAAGCCAATGGGTTACTGCATAATATAGATTTCACTAAACATCCTATCTTTAGATAGGGTGTTTTTTATTTGTGAAAAGTTAGATTTAGTTATATGTATATCAAAAGATATATTGATATACATTTTTTAATAATTGAATTTATATGTTACATTTGCTATTGTAATAATTGAAAATGATTAAAAAAAGAACTACTAGGGGCGCCTATGAAGGCTGAGATGAATTTAATTCAGACCCTTAAAACCTGATTTGGTTAGTACCAACGGAGGAAAGTAGTGTAACATATTAACGGTATGAGGTCGTGCCTTAATTTTGCTACTTTCCACGTTTGGAAAGTAGTTTTTTTATTTCAAGGAGGCAATTTTATGAGTTTTTCTAAAGATTTAAGAATGGCAGCAGAACCTATTATTGAAGATATCTATAATGATGGTTTCATTCAAGATTTATTACATGGTGAATTATCTAAACAAGCGGTGAGACAATATTTACGTGCAGATGCATCTTATTTAAAAGAATTTGCTAATCTATATGCACTATTAATTCCTAAAGTGCCTAATATGGATGATGTTAAATTTTTAGTTGAACAGATTGAATTTTTATTAGAAGGTGAAGTAGAGGCACATGAAATTTTAGCTTCATTTATCAATGAACCTTATCATGAGATTGTTAAAGAAAAGGTATGGCCACCAAGTGGTGATCATTATATTAAGCATATGTACTATAATGCCTATGCACATGAAAATGCTGCATATACGATTGCAGCAATGGCACCATGTCCATATGTATATGCGGTAATTGGTAAAAGAGCGATAAAGGACAATCAACTTAATAAAGATTCAATTACGTCTAATTGGTTTGAATTTTATAGTACAGAAATGGATGCATTAGTAAATTTATTTGATGAATTAATGGATCGTTTAACAGAGAATTGTACTTCAGAAGAAAAAGAAGAGATTAAGGAGAATTTCTTACAAAGTACTATTCATGAAAGAAACTTTTTCAATATGGCCTACGTAGATGAAAAATGGAATTTTAGAGGTGACAAAGATGAATAAACCTAAAATTGCTTTAACTATTGCAGGTACTGATCCAACTGGCGGTGCTGGTGTAATGGCTGATTTGAAGTCATTCCATTCTTGTGGTGTTTATGGAATGGCAGCTATAACAAGTATTGTTGCTCAGAATACAATGGGGGTAGACCATATTCATAATTTAGAGACATCATGGGTTAAAGAGCAATTGGATAGTGTATTTAATGATGAACTTCCTCATGCAATTAAAACAGGAATGATTGCTACAGAGGAGACGATGCAATTAATCAAAAATTATTTAGAAGATTATCCTACAATTCCATACGTGATTGATCCTGTCATGTTAGCCAAAAGTGGGGATTCGTTGATGGATGATCAAACCAAACAAAAGTTGCAAAGTACATTATTGCCACTAGCTGATGTTGTTACGCCTAATATTCCAGAAGCGGAAGAAATCACTGGAATAAAGATTGATACTGAAGAAAATATTCGAAAAGCAGGAGATATATTTATCAATGAAATTGGAAGCAAGGGTGTAGTCATTAAGGGTGGACATTCTGCTGACTTAAATAATGCTAAAGATTTTTTATTTACAAAAGATGGCGTTTACACATTTGAAGATGAACGATTTGATACTAAACATACACACGGTACAGGTTGTACGTTTTCAGCTGTCATTGCTGCCGAACTAGCTAAAGGTCGTAGTATTTATGAAGCAGTTGAAAAAGCAAAAAAATTTATTTCGTTGAGTATTAAATATACCCCTGAGATTGGTAAAGGTCGTGGCCCAGTCAATCATTTTGCGTATCTTAAGAAAGTAGGTTTAGATGATGAATAATTTAGAAAAGCTAAGAAATGAGAACCCTTTAATTGTATGTTATACAAACGATGTAGTTAAGAATTTTACTGCAAATGGATTATTAAGTATTGGTGCAAGTCCGGCAATGAGTGAAGCACCAGAAGAGGCTAAAGATTTTTATCAAGTTGCGAGTGGATTACTTATTAATATTGGTACACTTACGCATAATAATGAAGCAGATTTAATTAAGATAGGTAAAATTGCAAATCAAATTGGTACACCAATTGTTTTTGATCCTGTCGCAGTAGGAGCTTCACAATACAGAAAAGATTTTTGTAAAAACTTTTTAAATGAAGTTAAAGTTGCAGTGATTAAAGGCAACGCTTCAGAAATCTTGACTCTCATTGATAACAATACAACAATGAAGGGTACTGATGGAGATAGTTCGCTAAATGCAATAGATATTGCTAAGAAGGCTTATCAAAAATATCAAACTGCAATTGTAATCACAGGAAAAGAAGATATTGTTGTTCAAGATGACAAAGTGACTAAACTTTCGAACGGTTCACCAATGTCTGCTAAAATCACAGGTGCTGGTTGCCTATTAGGTGGAATTATTGCTAGTTTCTTATTTAGAAATCAGCATCCTCAACAAGAAACACTTGTCGAAGCAGTAAGTTTTTATAATATAGCTGGAGAAGTTGCTGAAGAAGCAGATCATGCTAAAGGTCCTGGCTCATTTTTGTCTGAATTGCTAGATCAATTGTATTTATTGAATTATCAAACCTATAAAAAATTTGTTAGCAAAGAAGAGGTTGAATAAATGTCATTTAAAGCTTCAGAATTAAAAATTTACTTTATATGTGGCACTCAAGATATACCAGAAAATCAAACTATTCAAGACATCCTTACACAAGCTTTAGAAGCTGGCATAACGATGTTTCAATTTAGAGAAAAAGGCGACAAGGCTTTATCTGGATTGAATAAAGAAAAATTAGCTAAAGAGTTACAAGCGCTATGTAACACATATTCTGTACCATTTATTGTTAATGATGATGTGTCTCTAGCTAAGCGTATTAATGCTGATGGTATTCACGTTGGTCAAGATGATGAAGCGGTTAGAGCCTTTTCAAATGACTTTCAAGATAAGATTATTGGTCTTAGTGTCGGTAATTTGTATGAGTATGAAAAATCGGATCTCACTAATGTTGATTACATCGGAGTTGGACCAATGTTTGAAACGCCATCTAAAAGTGATGCTAATGCACCTGTAGGACCTGATATGATTAAACAATTAAGACAAAAAATGGGTAAATTTCCTATGGTTGCCATTGGCGGTATTACTGAAGATAATGTAGGACTCATTGCTAATGCAGGGGCTGATGGTATTTCAGTGATTTCAGCAATAAGTAGAAGTAACAATATTGACAACACTGTTAATGAATTCAAGAAATATTTCAAGTAATCTTTAATTTTTTCCACTTTTTGTTTTATCCTAGAGTATGAGTATGATAGAATAAATCCTATGTGAATATTACAATAGAGGTGGAAAAATGAAGAAAAAAGCGTTGCTACCTTTGTTTTTAGGTTTAATGGTCTTTTTAGCAGGCTGTGATTATTCAAAACCTGGAGCTCGTAGTGGATTTTTCTATAATACGTTCGTTGATCCAATGAAACACTTATTACAGTGGTTGGGTAACGATGTTTTACACAATGATTATGGTTTAGCTATTATCATTTTAGTATTTGTTATTCGTCTTGTGTTACTTCCATTCATGTTATCTAACTATAAAAATAGTCATATGATGCGTGAAAAAATGAAAGTTGCTAAACCTGAAGTAGATGGTATTCAGGAAAAGGTTAAACGTGCACGCACTCAAGAAGAGAAAATGGCGGCTAACCAAGAATTAATGGAAGTCTATAAAAAATATGATATGAATCCAATGAAGAGCATGCTAGGTTGTTTACCAATGCTAATTCAAATGCCTATTATCATGGGATTATACTTTGTTCTTAAGGACAAGTTAGTCAGTGGCTTATCTGTACACCCTCATTTTTTATGGTTTAATTTAACTAAACCAGATATTTGGATTACAATTATTGCAGGTGTGCTTTACTTTATTCAAGCATATGTTTCAAGTAAAACTATGCCACAAGAACAACGTCAAATGGGTTACATGATGATGATTGTATCACCAATCATGATTATTTGGATTTCATTAAGTTCAGCTTCAGCTTTAGGTTTATATTGGTCAGTCAGTGCAGCATTCTTAGTTGTACAAACACACTTTGCTAATATGTATTATTCTAAACTTGCTAAAAAAGAAGTTGAACCATTACTTGAAAAATTTGATCAAGACGGCAAGTCATCAAATAAAAAAGGTAAAAATACTCAAGTCGTTTCAAAGAAAAATAAAAAATAATTTAAGAACCAGCAAATCACTGATTTGCTGGTTTTTCTTATATATAGTGCCATTCATCTAAGAATTGGGAAACAAAAGTCTTCATAAATTCATGTCGTTGCGTTGCAATATGCTTAGCAGTTTTAGTATGCATTAAATCTTTAAGTTTAAATAATTTTTCATAAAAGTGTTTGATAGCGGAAGGTGGTAATTGTGTTAGAGTATGATCGCTAAAATCATCAGGAACCTTTGCTTCTGTCCACATTGGTTCATTGAAATAACCTGCAAATTGAAATGTTCTAGCAATACCAATAGCTCCAATGGCATCTAAACGATCGGCATCTCTCACAATTTGACCTTCGGTTGATAATTCAATATGGTTGTTAGAACCATTCTTATAACTCATATTCTCAATAATATGTATAACATGATTTTGATCATCTATAGATAATTCAATATTATTTAGAAATTCTATTAAGGTGTCTTTAGCTTGTTGTTCATTTACTAATTTAGGATCAATGGTATCATGTAGAATATTTGATAATTCAATAATAAAAGAATGTTCAAAACCTTCTTTCTTAGCAATATACTTTGCTAATGCATGTACACGTTGAACATGTGCAACATCATGACCACTGTAGTCATTTTTATGGAATTCTTTCATATAATTTAGAGCAATTTGAATGCGTTCTTCATTTTTCATTTCTATTCATCCCTTCAAAACGAAAACCTGAGACAACAATAGGTATTGGTCTCAGGTTTGATATTATTTTAATTACATATATTTTTATTTTACAATCGATTAAATCTTATTTGTTGAATACATAGTATTATAAAATAGGAGATAAGAGTTGTGATATACCTTCTTTAAATTTGATCCATAAACTACGTGATGCATATTTTTCCTTAGTTAATTGATCTGATACTTTCATATCTTCTATGAAGGCTTGTTTTAAAGAACGAGCAATACCTTCATCATATATAAAGGCATTAACCTCAAAATTTAGTGTAAAACTTCTATGGTCCATATTGGCAGTACCAACACTTGCGACTTCATCGTCAATAATTAATGTTTTGGAATGTAAAAATCCATTATTGTATTGATATACATTGACACCTGCTTCTAAAAGAGAAGCGACATTTTTTAATGTTGCCCAATAAACAAATGGATGATCAGGCATATTTGGAGTCATAATATTGACTTCTACACCACCAAGTGCAGCAATTTTGATAGAATCTAAAAATGCTTGATCAGGAATGAAATATGGTGATTGGATATAAATCGACTTTTTAGCAGAAGAAATCATCTTTAAATAGCCATATTTAATTTGCTCCCATTCTTCATCCGGACCACTAGAAGCTATTTGTATTCCAATAGTGCCACCTGAGTCGACATCTGGGAAATAGCGTTCTTCGTAAGTTATATTGTCACGAGTAGATTGAGAATTCCAATCTAGGATAAATCTTAATTGAAGGGCGTTCACTGCATCTCCTTCAACACGTAAGTGCGTATCACGCCAATATCCAAACTTTTTAGATTTACCTAAATATTCGTCACCAACATTAAATCCACCCACGTATCCTATTTTACCGTCTATCACAACAATTTTACGGTGGTTTCGATTATTCATTCGTAAATTAATAAGGGGTAGTTTTGATGGGAAAAAGGCTTCAGCGTGACCACCTTTTTTACGAAATGCTTTCAAATCCTTTTTCCTTAAGTCCCTTGAACCCATGTCATCATATAACATTTTAACTTCAATACCAGCTTCAGCTTTATCTTCTAAAGCCTTCAAAATGGTCTTGCCAAGTTCATCACTGTGAAAGATATAATATTGAATATGTATATAATCTTTAGCATTTTTTATATCTTCTAATAAATCATCAAATTTTTGATGACCGTCAGTATATATCATTAAATCATTATCTGTTGTTAAAAACGCTGCATTATTATATAACAACATTTGGACCATTTCTTTAAATTTAACAATTTGATGATTCCCTTTTGAAAAGTTTTTATCTTTTAAGGCTTCAAGTTGTTCATCAACAATCATTTCAAGGCCTACTTTATCGTCTTTATCCAATGTGAAAATATGATCTCTTTGAATCTGACGGCCAAAAAGTAGATATAATATAAAACCTAATAAAGGTAAAAATACAAGGACTAATAACCATGCCCATATTGAATTAGCACTGCGTCTTTCCATAAAAATAATAGTAAAGGCGAAAGCTAAGTTCAAAATAAAAGCACCAATCAAAATAATATTGATAATTAGATTGGAATGAGCGAAAGTCATTGTGAATATTTCGACCATAAAATACCTCCTTATTATATTATTTGTATTAAAATTTAATTGATTTAACAAAAGTTTTTAACTACATAATTGTACCATGAAGTCATATTTTTATCATTATACTGATTGTATTAATAAGTCTTTCTATCATTGACTAAATGGTGTTAGAGAAGTAGGATAATAAGGAAATCAATAAAGAGGTGACTCAAGTGACAGAACAAGATCATGCACATCACTCTGAACAAATTAAAGTCAATTTAAAATCGAGATTAAACCGAATTGAAGGTCAAGTTAGAGCTATTAATCGAATGATAGAAGAGGATGTTTATTGCGATGATGTGTTAACTCAAATTAGAGCTACACGTTCTGCATTAAATAGTGTAGCTACTAAATTATTAGAACAACATATGAAAAGTTGTATAGCAGATAAAGTAAATCAAGGTCATCAAGAAGAAGCAATGGAGGAACTACTCGTTACGTTTCAAAAATTAATGAAAGATTGAGGGATATCAAGTGCAACAAAAAATTGTATATACTGCTGGAATAGAAACACAAGAACAATCTGAAGCTATAAAAAATCTTTTAACTGAAATGATAGGTGTATATCAAGTTGATATTGATATCAATTCTGGAAACATAACAATTGAATTTGAGACACCTGCGAATTTAAATAGTATTGAAAAAGAAATTTATGATGCTGGATATAAAGTGCTCTATTGATCATATGCAAATTCAGTTTAATGAACATATTTTTAAGTTATAAAAAGTAAAGATTATATTAAATTTTAAAAATCATGTAGTAAAGTAGGCTGAATTGGGGTATGATTATTATGAAGTCAACCAAACGAGGTGTTGTTAGTGAAGAATTCAGAGAAAATTCAAAATGTGGTCAATTTATTATCATCATTAGGTGTAAATATTAAAAAAACTAAATCTCGTTTAGACATTATTAATACGTTACCTACAACAAATCAAATCAGTCACGAATGTAAATAAGTGAACTTGATTTAGGATTTTGGTTAGTAAGTACACTTAAATTCTGAATATGAGTCGTCGATTTTAATCGGCGACTTTTTTAGTAAAGCAATAGAGTCAGCCCATGAAGGGGTTGACTCTATTTTTATATGATATCAAATTAGTCTTTTAAAGTTTCGTACTTTTTAGGTTCATGATAATAAATAGATAAAATGACACCAATTCCAGTCATCAAACTCCATAATGAGCTACCACCATAACTAATAAATGGTAAAGGAATACCAGTAATTGGTAACAATTGAACAGTCATTCCGATATTTTGCAGAACATGGAAAACAATAAGTGATACATATCCTATAATAAAAACTTTGTTATATTGGTCATTAATCCGACTTGCTAATCTAATTAAATGAAAGACTAGAATTAAAAATAACAAAATGAGAATAACTGATCCTATGAACCCCATTTCTTCGCCAATAACAGAGAAAATGAAATCGGTATGGTTTTCAGGTATATAAACCTCACCATGATTATAACCTTTACCAAATAGTTGACCTGAACCGATGGCCTTTAGTGATTCAGTTAAGTGATAACCATCTCCACTACTATATGAATAAGGATCCAACCATGAATTGATTCGGCCCATTTGATACATCTTTATACCTAATAAGTTTTCTATTAAAGATGGCTTGAAAAGAATAGTAAGTATAATTGACGAACCAATTACGATTGCTGCAATAAAAATTGGAGCAAGTAATCTCCATGTAATTCCACTCACTAGCATAATTCCAGCAATGATTGCACAAATAACTAATGTTGTTCCTAAATCATTTTGTAATAAAATTAACGCCATTGGAATAATAGAAACGCCTATGATTTTGAAAAATAATGTCAAATCAGATTGAAATGACTTGTTAAATGTAAATTGATTATGTCGCGCTACTACTTTAGACAAAGCTAATATAAGTATAATTTTCATGAATTCGGAAGGTTGGATACTAATTGGTCCAAAGCTATACCAACTTTTGGCACCATTAATAACTGGTGTGATAGGTGTTTCTGGCAATATTAAAAGTCCTAATAATAATATGCAAAAAATTCCATAAAGCAAATATGTATAATTTCTTATTTTTTTAGGTGAAATAAACATAATTATTATGGCCATTATTGCGCCTAGTATATAGTACAATATTTGTCTAATTCCAAAGTTAGCGCTATATTGTCCACCACCCATGGCAGAACTAATTAATGTAACACTTAATATAGCTAACAATGTAATGATTGCTACTAAAATCCAGTCTACTTTAAGTAGCCAATGTTTGTTAGGCTGTTGACGGGATGAATATTTCATAATTTACTCCTTTTACTACACGTGATGAGATATTTGGTAATGAATTATCAATAGTGATAATCATTCATCTTTCATCCATAATTATATAACGATTTTACATGACTTTATAGAAATTTGCTAGAATATCAAGTTCAATTGCAATAACCATTTTATTTCTAAGGGAGTATTAGATTGAATAGTAGGTTTGGTAAAAGAACTTTGCCCTTTATATTAATAGATTATAAAATGCAAAAGTCCTATCAAATATGATAATATTAAGTTTCAGAGAAGACTTTGTATATTAAAAATACATATGATTAAAAGTAAATTTTAAAATGATAAGACGTTATGCCATAGCGTTTATTGGAGGAAAACGAAATGACAAAAGAAAATATTTGTATCGTTTACGGAGGAAAAAGTGCAGAGCATGATGTATCAATTTTAACTGCTCAAAACGTATTAAATGCAATTGATAAAGATAAATATCAAGTTGATATTATTTATATAACAAATGATGGTGAATGGAAGAAGCAAGATAACATCACTAATGAAATAGAATCAACAGAGGATTTAAGAATTGATAACATTCCAACAGGTGAAATTTCCCAATTATTAAGCAAGGGAAGTTCAGGACAATCATATGATGCTGTATTCCCATTATTACATGGTCCAAATGGAGAAGATGGTACGATCCAAGGTTTATTCGAAGTACTTGACATTCCTTATGTAGGGAATGGCGTTTTAGCTGCATCTAGTTCAATGGATAAACTAGTTATGAAACAATTGTTTGAACATAGAGGGTTACCACAGTTACCATACATTAGTTTTTTAAGAAGTGAATTTGAAAAATATGAGAATAACATTCTTAAATTAGTTAATGATAAATTAAGTTACCCAGTTTTTGTTAAACCTGCAAACTTAGGTTCAAGTGTAGGTATTAGTAAATGTAATAATGAAGATGAATTAAAATCAGGTATTAAAGAAGCGTTCCAATTTGACCGTAAATTAGTTATAGAACAAGGTGTTAACGCACGTGAAATAGAAGTTGCAGTTTTAGGCAATGATTATCCTGAAACAACATGGCCAGGTGAAGTCGTTAAAGATGTAGCATTCTATGATTATAAATCAAAATATAAAGATGGAAAAATACAATTACAAATCCCAGCAGATTTAGACCAAGACGTACAAATGACTTTGAGAAACATGGCATTAGAAGCATTTAAAGCGACGGACTGTTCAGGTTTAGTACGTGCAGACTTCTTTGTTACTGAAGATAATCAAATTTATATTAACGAAACGAATGCAATGCCAGGTTTTACATCATTTAGTATGTATCCAAGTCTTTGGGAAAACATGGGACTTTCATATGCTGATTTAATTGCAAAATTAATTGATTTAGCTAAAGAAAGACATGAAGATAAAAAGAAAAACAAATATAAAATAGATTAAACGGAGTTGCTTGAAATGATTAACGTAACATTAAAACAAATTAAAGCATGGATTGATTGTGAAATAGACGAACAATATCTTAATCGATCAATACAAGGTGTCACTATTGATTCCAGAGCGATAAAAAAAGATATGTTATTTATACCTTTTAAAGGTGAAAACGTCGATGGTCATCGTTTCGTTGAACAAGCACTCAAAGATGGTGCAGGTGCATCATTTTATCAAAAGGATGTATCACTGTCCGAGAATATTGAAGGACCTATCATTTGGGTAGATGATACGTTACAAGCATTGCAAGATTTAGCTAAAGCGTATTTAAAATATGTTAATCCTAAGGTCATTGCTGTTACAGGTTCTAATGGTAAAACAACAACCAAAGATATGATTGAAAGTGTACTCAACACAGAGTTTAAAGTGAAAAAGACACAAGGTAACTATAATAATGAAATTGGTATGCCTTTAACTATACTAGATTTAGATAAAGATACTGATATTTCTATTTTAGAAATGGGAATGTCAGGTTTCCATGAAATTGAATTATTATCTACGATTGCTGAACCAGACATTGCTGTAATTACTAATATTGGTGAATCGCATATGCAAGATTTAGGTTCTCGTGAAGGCATTGCTCAAGCCAAGTCAGAAATTACAATTGGCTTAAAACCAAATGGTACATTTATCTATGATGGTGATGAGCCATTATTAAAACCACATGTCGAACAAATTCAACAAGCTAATTGTATTAGCATTGGTTTAGAACAAGGTAATTCATTAGTTTGTAGTGTAAATGAAGAGATTGATACAGAAGGTATTGCATTTACAATTAATCATCAGCAACAATATGAATTACCTATATTAGGTATTCATAATATGAAAAATGCTGCTATAGCCATTGCAATAGGACAAGAATTAGGACTATCATATGAAACAATTCAACACAATATTAAACGTGTTAAATTAACAGGAATGAGAATGGAACGTCATGAAACTGAGCAACAAGTTACTGTAATTAATGATGCCTATAATGCAAGTCCGACAAGCATGAAAGCTGCCATAGATACCCTAAGCAACATGAATGGACGTAAGATTATTGTACTTGGTGATGTTCTTGAATTAGGTGACAATAGTCAAAGTATGCATGAAGAAGTCGGATCTTATTTGCAGAATAAACAAATCGATCAATTAATAACATTTGGTAGTGAAGCAACATTTATTTACAATACAGGTAAGCAATATGTTGATGAAGCACATCATTTTAATGATAAAGATAAGCTTATATCTCATATTACACAGATCGTTCAACCAGAGGATAAAGTATTAATCAAAGGTTCAAGAGGTATGAAATTAGAAGAAGTAGTCGATGCATTAATCAAATAATGCTTATGCCATTGTAGTAAGACTCATGTTAATTTCTCATATATTTGGGAATAACATAGTAGTCTTACTATTTTTATTTAAAAAATTAAATATATTTATGAAACGCTTCCAATTTATATAAAACACCAGTTTAAAAGGAAAAATTTCATAATTATAGGACATGATTCATCACGATATACCAACTGCTTTATTGCTATAATAAATGTTAGGTGGTACTATTAAGAAGTTGATAAAACATAAATGAACATATATGCAAAAAAGTATATTGAGAAATAAACATGTAAAAGGAGAATTATTTTGCAAAATTTTAAAGAACTAGGGATTTCGGATAAAACGGTTCAAACACTTGAATCTATGGGGTTTAAAGAGCCAACTCCTATCCAAAAAGATAGTATCCCTTATGCGTTAGAAGGACATGACATCCTTGGACAAGCTCAAACAGGTACTGGTAAAACGGGTGCGTTTGGTATACCTTTAATTGAAAAGGTTGTTGGAGAACAAGGTGTTCAATCGTTAATTCTAGCGCCTACTAGAGAATTAGCTATGCAAGTTGCAGAGCAATTAAAAGTATTTAGTAAAGGTCAAAACGTACAAGTTGTTACGGTATTTGGTGGTATGCCTATAGAGCGCCAAATTAAAGCCTTGAAAAAAGGACCACAAATTGTTGTAGGTACACCAGGACGTGTAATTGACCATTTAAATAGACGCACATTAAAAACTAATGACATTCATACACTTATCTTAGACGAAGCGGATGAAATGATGAACATGGGATTCATCGATGATATGAGATTTATCATGGATAAAATTCCAGCTGAACAACGTCAAACAATGCTTTTCTCAGCTACAATGCCAAAAGCTATTCAAACATTAGTACAACAATTCATGAAAACACCAAAAATTATTAAAACAATGAATAATGAAATGTCCGATCCACAAATCGACGAATACTATACAATTGTGAAAGAATTAGAAAAATTCGACACTTTCACTAATTTCTTAGACGTACATCAACCAGAACTAGCAATTGTGTTTGGTCGAACAAAACGTCGTGTAGACGAATTAACAAGCGCGTTACTTTCTAAAGGATATAAAGCTGAAGGGTTACATGGTGACATCACGCAAGCTAAACGTTTAGAAGTATTGAAAAAATTCAAAAACGATCAAATTGACATTCTTGTAGCAACAGACGTAGCAGCGCGTGGTTTAGATATCTCAGGCGTAAGTCATGTTTATAACTTTGATATTCCTCAAGATACTGAAAGTTATACGCACAGAATTGGACGTACTGGTCGTGCTGGTAAAGAAGGTATCGCTGTTACTTTTGTAAATCCAATCGAAATGGATTATATTCGTCAAATCGAAGATGCTAATAATAGAAGAATGACTGCTTTAAGACCACCACATCGTAAAGAAGTGTTGAAAGCACGTGAAGACGATATTAAAGAAAAAGTACAAAACTGGATGTCTAAAGACAATGAACCTCGTTTACAAAGAATTTCAACTGAATTACTTGAAGAATATAACGATGTTGAGTTAGTTGCATCATTATTACAAGAGTTAGTTGAAGCTAATGATGAAGTTGAAGTTCAATTAACTTTTGAAAAACCACTTTCACGTAAAGGTCGCAATTCAAAAGGTAACAACAACTCTAGAAGAGGCAATAATAAACGCGGTGGCGGTAAGTTTGATAACAAAAACAGACGATCATCTAAAGGTTTTGCTTCTAAGAAAAATGGTAACAAGAAATTTGACCGTAAAGATAAATCATCTCAAGGTTCAAACAAAACTATGAAAGGTCGCACATTTGCTGACCATCAAAAATAATTAATTTATCAATACTCAATATATATTTGTATTAAAGATAGAGCATGCATTTAGATCAGTCTAAATGTATGCTTTTTTATTTTGTCTATAAAACGCGCAAAAGTAATATTGATTCAAAGTGCGTTAATAAGTAATGAGGAGCATTTAGAAGGGAAATTGTCTATGATATAATGTGACTAAAATGAAAAGGAGCTTATTAATGGATAATACATTTCATAAAAGTCCAAAAAATGCTTTGATTTACTATTTTATAACCTCGGGACTTAACTTGATTTTTGAAATTATTATTTTTACTATTCTATTTTATTTATGGAATCAATTTAATTGGTGGCACTTTATCATATACATATATATCCTTTTATGGGGGATAAGTTTAATTAGGTTCTTTTATGTTCCTTTAATCAATTATTACTTTTTACACTATCGAATTCATAACAATATTTTAGAGGTAAAGTCTACTTTTTTCTTCAAACATCAAGAAATCACTAAAGTAGAAAGGCTTCAATTTTTACAAATTAGTACCAATCCGCTAGCTAAAATGTTTAAACTTAATGAAATTTCATTTGTTTCTGCTGGCCATTTTATTGAACTACCATTTGTATCGGAAACGGAAGCGGAATATATAGAAGAACAAATTTTTAGTCAATTGAGGGGAGCTGAATATGATGTTTAGCCCGCAAAAATTACATCCTATTTCTTATATTTCAGGCTTAATTGAAGCTTTTAAACAAAATATTATTGTTATTATTGTCTTTTTAGTTTTTAACTTTAAAGACTTTGATTTCACAAATATTCGTGAATATATTGTACCTGCAGTGTTGTCATTATTTTTCTTAATATCATTTATTGGACAAATATTGAAAGTTTATCAAACAAGATATTGGATCGAAAATAACCACTTTATATTAACGACGGGCATATTTAACAAAGAACGTAAAGAGTTAGATATTAGTCGTATTCAATCTGTAGATACATCACAAAGTATGATTAATCAAATCGTAGGTGGTGTTCAATTACAAATTAAAACACCAAGTGACGGGATAGAGTTATCAACTATATCCAAATCACAAAGTATTGAATTAGAACAAACAATCAAAGATATCCAGGTGACATTAGCAGATTCCCAAACTGAAATAGATAACAATAGTTTTAATAATACTGATGAATATAATGAATTACATAATAATGAATCTTTTGATAAGTCATCAAAAAAGCGTCGAGTATTTAAATTGTCAATTAAAGATTTAATTTTAATGTCATTAACAAGTGGTGCTATAGGAATAGCAATAGCAACCATTTCACCTATTATAGGCAGCATGTCCAATATTATTCCGTGGAAGAGTATTACTGAAGAAATAACTCATTTAGCTAATGCTATCGCATTAATTGTAAGTATTATCATTGGAGTGATTTTAGTTGCGAGTTATATCATAGGTGCACTTATCAATTTCATTAGATATTTTGGATATACATTATCTCAAGAGAATCATCAGTTAAAAATTCAATATGGTTTGTTTACTAAAAAGAACTTAACAGTACCGTCAGATCGTATTCAAGCAGTCGTCGAGCATCAATCATATATAAGAAAATTATTCGGTTATACAGCTATACATGTATTGATTACGAGTGATTTTGAAGAGAAGATGGAAGATGATTCTACTATAGGTGGAAACATAATGATTATTCCTTTCATTAAACGTAAAGAGGCATATGGAATAATTAAAGCATTAATTCCAGAAATGGATTTCAAACCTGCACGCAAAGGTATGTCTTGGAGAGGATTCCATAGACACTTTTTAATACCTTCGCTGATATTGATTTTAATTGGTAGCATAGGGTTTTATTATTGGTCAACTTGGGCACTTTTAATAATAGGAGTTATTATTTTAGCATTAATTATTAAGGCATTCCTTTATATTCGTTTATCTGGATTTCAGGTTGAAAATGACGAACTGACTATACAGAAAGTTAATTTGTTTACTATTAAAAGATACTATGTAAAATACGATAAAATTATAGGGATGGAAATCAAAGCGCATCCGTTTTTAATAAGAAATCATTTAGGTCATTTCAATTTTTTAATTTCTAAAGGTGCTACAAATCAAACTATTGGATTAAAATTCTTAGATGAAAAGTCAATAGAAAACCTTAAAACATGGTATGTCGGAGGTGATCAACGTGTCGAATTATAATTACATGGATAGTAATGCTAAGAAATCTATGATTTTAGCAAATTCAATAGGGTTGATCATACTTTTACTTGTTTTGATATGCATACTCATTTTAAATTGGAAGTTTTTACATTTAACTGATAATAAGTCAATCGCTATTGGAGGTCTAACACTTTTAATTATATGCAGTATTACATTGTTATTCATCATACCAACATTTAGATATAAGAATTTTAGATATTTAATAAAGAATAATGAAATACATGTGAGAACAGGGATTGTCTTTATCAATACTAATATTATACCGTTTTTTAGAATTCAAAATATTGATATAAGTGAAGGCTTTATTATGAGAAAATTTCGATTAGCTACAGTCACTTTATCAACAGCAGGTGGCAACTCTGAATTATTACTTATAAACAAAGATAAAGCCGAAGAAATCAAACATTTAATTAAAGAAAGACGAAATAGTGAAAATCTGAATCAAAATGATGTAAAATTAAAAGAATAGAATGATAAAAGATAACGAGGCGTCCTATGATATATGGAATTGGATTAGATTTAATAGAAATTGAGAGAATTGAAAAAGTTTATAATAAGCAAAAGCAAAAGTTTGTTGAACGTATTCTATCTAAAGAAGAGCAAATTAAATTTAATGGTTTTTCACAACAAAAAAGAAAGATTGAGTATCTTGCAGGGAGATTTGCTACTAAAGAAGCATTTAGTAAAGCCCTAGGAACTGGTTTAGGGAAAACTATTGCATTTCATGATATCAACTGCTATAACGATCATCTTGGGAAACCATGTATAGACTATAGTGGTTTTCGAGTTCATGTGAGTATTACCCATACTGAAAATTATGCGATGAGTCAAGTTCTTTTAGAAAAACAAGATAATAATGATGATGTGTAAGCTAACTTATTTGTATTCGCTTTGTTAGGTTTTAAAGGAGGCAATGACATTATGTCAGAAAAATTTTATAGATCGACGTATTTAAATATAGATTTGAATGCAATTTTATCTAATTATCAAACATTTGATAAATTGCATGCTAATAAGACTGTTATATCAGTTATTAAAGCTAATGGTTATGGTTTAGGTAGTGTTAGAATTGCGCAACACCTAATGGAAAATGGTGCTTCATTTTTTGCAGTGGCAACATTAGATGAAGCAATAGAGTTACGTATGCATGGCATTAAAGCTAAAATTTTAATTTTAGGTGTAATTCCACCTAAAGATATTAATAAAGCTATACAACATCGTGTCGCATTGACAGTCCCTTCAAAATCATGGTTAAAAGAATCAATTAAGAATATATCAGATGAAAATGAAAAAGCACTTTGGTTACATTTAAAACTTGATACAGGTATGGGTAGACTAGGTATGAAGGATGTTGAAGAATACAAAGAGGTTGTAGATATTATTAGCAAATATGATCAACTTGTATTTGAAGGCGTATATACTCATTTTGCATGTGCTGACGAACCTGGAGATTCGATGGCTACACAATATCAAAAATTTAAAGAACTAGTAGAACAAGTAGAAAAACCAACTTATATACACACTCAAAATTCAGCAGGGGCTCTATTAATGGATGGTCAGTTCTGCAATGCAATTCGTTTAGGTATATCTCTTTACGGATATTACCCTTCAGAATATGTTAAAGAAAATGTAAAAGTACATTTGAAACCAAGCGCACAGTTAGTAAGTGAAATTGTACAAACTAAAACATTAAATGTTGGAGACTCTGTAAGTTATGGAAGTACTTATACTGCAACGGAACCAACGAGAATAGCAGTATTACCAATTGGTTATGCAGACGGTTATTTACGTTCAATGCAAGGATCATGTGTAAACGTGAATGGTCATCAATGCGAAGTAATAGGAAGAGTATGTATGGATCAAACGATGGTCAAAATTCCTGATACAGTAAAAGTCGGAGATAAAGTAATCCTATTAGATAACCACGTGGACACAGACCAATCAGTTGAAGCATTAGCTAAGCAGCAAGATACAATAAATTATGAAGTTTTATGCAATTTATCAAGACGATTACCTCGCATTTATCACATAGAAGATAATACAGAGATAACTAATGAATTATTAAAATAAGTATAGTCACTGTTTTCAAAATTTGTTATTATTAAGTTAAATTAAGAAATCTTAATAATGCAACTTTTGGAATCAGATGGAGGTTCTTTGTATGTTATCTTTTAATCAAAATAGAAGTTACAGTTTAGAGCAATCTTTAAAAGAAGGTTATGCACAAATGGCTGATTTAAATCTCTCCCTAGCAACCGAAGCTTTTCCTATTGAATGTGAAGCGTGCGATTGCAATGAAACATATTTAACTTCTAACGCTAAGAATGAATGATTAGAAGAGGAGATGTTTATCTAGCAGATTTATCACCTGTTCAAGGGTCAGAACAAGGGGGAGTAAGACCCGTCGTCATTATCCAAAATGACACAGGTAATAAATATAGTCCTACTGTTATTGTTGCCGCAATCACTGGAAGGATTAATAAAGCTAAGATACCTACACATGTTGAAATTGAAAAGAAAAAGTACAAACTTGATAAGGACTCAGTTATTTTATTAGAACAAATTCGTACTTTAGATAAAAATCGTTTAAAAGAAAAACTCACATATTTGTCTGATAACAAAATGAAAGAAGTAGATTACGCCCTAGACATTAGTCTAGGTTTACATAATTTCAATCATTCTAAGACATAATTAATTGTATGTATTATTCCAATACAAATAAAATAATGAAATAAAAGACAATAACTTTATAATAATTACAACTGCTTAAATGTATAAAAAGAGATTTATTTATCACGTTGAGCCTTGAATTTTTAACATATTATGAGCAATGATAGTTATTTCGAAGTATTATTTATTATAAAAGGATGTCTTAAGTTTTACGGCTTTAGGTATTCCATCCCTAAAGTCTTTTTTAGATGTATAGAAGTTTTAGGTTTTTAACTAATAAAAAAAGATATTTTGAATGAACGTTAGAAATTGAGCGTTGAAGTTGTATTGAGGAGGCAAAATCGTGGAAGAATTTAAAAAAGATTATAAAAAATTAATTGATGAAAGTTTAAGCACGAATAATAAAACTCAATTAATAAAAAAGTGTGAAGAATTTACTAATGAAGTTATAAAAAAGGATATTTTGCCAGAAGATATTGTTGAAATACATAAAAATTATATATCTTCATTAGACGTTACTGATCATGAAGCGCTTGATACTTTAGATGTACTACAAGAAGTTGTTAAAGGTTTTGGTTATAGTTATAGAGATTATCAAAAATTAGTGAATAAACTACAATACCACGATAAAGAAATAGATTTAGCTTCTCGACTTCAACAAACTATGTTGAAAACAGATATTCCTCAATTTGATAGTATTCAAATTGGTGTGATATCAGTTGCAGCACAAAAGGTGAGTGGAGACTATTTTAACTTAATTGACCATAATGATGGCACTATGAGTTTTGCAGTTGCAGATGTCATTGGAAAAGGAATACCGGCTGCTTTAGCAATGAGCATGATAAAGTTTGGAATGGACTCATATGGACATTCTCAATTGCCAAGTGAAGGATTAAAGAGGCTCAATAGGGTTGTAGAAAAAAACGTCAACCAGAATATGTTTGTTACGATGTTTTATGGTTTATATGAAGAGATGAACCATTTATTATATTGTAGTTCAGCTGGTCATGAACCAGGTTATGTATATAGAGCAGAGACAGAAGAGTTTCAAGAGATAGAAGTAAGAGGCCGTGTTTTAGGTGTTAACCAACAAACAAGATATAGTCAACAGGAAATTCCAATCTATATTGATGATTTGGTGATTATCTTTACTGATGGCGTAACAGAAGCAAGAGATAAAAAAGGCGAATTCATTAAGAAAGATACCTTATTAAATTTAATCAAGAAATATAAACATATGCACCCTCAAGATATTGTTCAAATTATTTACGAAGCAATATTAAAAGTACAAAATCCTAATAAAAAAGATGATATGACTATTTTAATTATTAAAAGAGTAAATTAAATTTTATTTTATGATTAAGTAATGTGAACTTTGGGTATAATTATTCTTGAATAGAAAACTGTAGATTTGAAATACAATTAGGAGTGTAACCAAATGAATCTTAATATAGAAACTGTCACACATGATACATATTATGAAGTTAAAGTTGGCGGAGAATTAGATGTTTATACAGTACCTGAATTAGAAGAAGTGTTAGTACCTATGAGACAGGAAGGTACACATGATATTCATGTAAATTTAGCGAATGTTAGTTATATGGACTCAACAGGTTTGGGTCTTTTTGTAGGTACACTTAAAGCATTAAATCAAAACGGTAAAGATTTATATATCTTAGGCGTTTCTGACCGTATTGGAAGACTATTTGATATTACCGGATTAAAAGATTTAATGCATGTTAATGAAGGAACGGAGGTAGAGTAACATGCAATCAAAACAAGACTATATTGAAATGCGGTTACCAGCTTCTGCCGAATATGTAAGTCTAATTAGATTAACACTGTCTGGTGTGTTTACTAGAGCAGGTGCATCTTACGATGATATAGAAGATTCAAAAATTGCAGTAAGTGAAGCAGTCACGAATGCAGTTAAACATGCATACAAACATAATCCTGAAACAGGTATGATTAATTTGTGCTTTGAAGTCTTTGAAGATAAAATTAAAATTGTGATTTCAGATCAGGGTGAAAGCTTTGATTATGAGACAACTAAATCTAATTTAGGACCTTATAATGATAACGAAAATATAGATTTCTTACGTGAAGGTGGATTAGGGTTATTCTTAATCGAGTCACTGATGGATGAAGTAACTGTTTATAAAGAGTCTGGTGTTACAATAAGTATGATTAAGTATATAAAAAAAGAGCAGGTGCGAAATAATGACGAAAGAGTCGAAATCAGTTAATGATGTATCACCTGAACAGATTAACCAATGGATTAAAGAACACCAAGAAGACCAAAATAGTGGAGCTCAAGATAAGTTAGTAAGGCATTATCGTAAACTAATCGAATCTTTAGCTTATAAATATTCTAAAGGTCAATCACATCATGAAGATTTAGTTCAAGTGGGAATGGTTGGTTTAATAGGTGCTATAAATAGATTTGATTTGTCATTTGATCGAAAATTTGAAGCATTCCTAGTACCAACTGTAATTGGTGAAATAAAAAGGTATTTAAGAGATAAAACATGGAGTGTTCATGTACCTAGACGCATAAAAGAAATAGGGCCGCGCATAAAGAAGGTAAGTGATGAACTTACAAATGAATTAGAACGTTCACCTTCAATAAGTGAAATTGCTGCTCGTTTGGAAGTTACAGATGAAGAAGTACTTGAAGCAATGGAAATGGGCCAAAGTTACAATGCATTAAGTGTAGACCATTCAATAGAAGCGGATAAAGATGGGTCTACGGTTACGTTACTAGATATTATGGGTCAACAAGATGATAACTATGATCTTACAGAAAAGCGCATGATACTAGAAAGAATTTTACCAATCTTATCTGACCGAGAAAAAGAAATCATTCAGTGTACATTCATTGAAGGATTAAGTCAGAAAGAAACTGGTGAGCGTATAGGACTAAGTCAAATGCATGTGTCTAGATTACAGCGAACTGCTATTAAAAAGTTGCAAGAAGCAGCTAAACAATAGTTATTAAAAAATAGATAAAAATATTAATTATTAGATTATTATTTCTTTAGTTAGATGTTTCACAATTATGTGATGTACTGCTAAAGAAATAGTAATCTTATTTTTTTAACCTTATAGTACCATATATAAGTATCAGGATTTTATTATTACAGAAAGCAACTATGTTAAAATAAAAAGATAAATTAAAGAAAAAGTGTGGTAGAACTATGGACAATCATTTAATAAAATCAATTATCGAAAAATATAATTTTACAGAAAAGCAAATTACTTCAGTATTGAAACTATTAGAAGATAAAAATACCGTTCCATTCATAGCTAGATATCGTAAAGAACAAACTGGCGGTTTAGATGAAGTAGAAATTAAACAAATTTCAGATGAATATCAATATATGGTTAACTTACAAAAAAGAAAAGAAGAAGTTATTCATAGTATTGAGCAACAAGGAATGCTAACTCATGAATTAAAAAATGATATTCTTAAGCAAACTAAATTACAACGTGTTGAAGATTTATATAGACCATATAAACAAAAGAAAAAAACACGTGCAACAGAGGCAAAAAGAAAAGGTTTAGAACCTTTAGCTAAATGGCTATTACAATCTGAACTTGACGAAAAGGTTCAAACAAAAGCACAAACCTACCTTAACGAAGAAGTAAAAAGCGTTGAAGAAGCCATTCAGGGTGCCCAAGACATCATTGCAGAGCAAATTTCTGATAATCCTAAATATCGTTCAAGAATATTAAAAAATGTATATCAACAAGGACAAATTGTAACTACTAAAAAGAAAAAAGCTGAAGATGAAAAAGAAATATTCTCTATGTATTATGATTATGCTGAACCGATTAAAAAGATAGCTAATCACAGAGTTTTAGCGGTTAATAGAGGAGAAAAAGAAAAAATATTATCTGTAAAAATAGAATTTGATACAGAAATAGTAGAAAAAGACATAGAAAAACAAGAAATAAAAAGAGAAACTGAAGCGACAGCTATTATAAGAGACGCAATTAAAGATAGTCTTAAGAGATTAATAATGCCATCTATTGAACGTGAAATCAGAGGTGACTTAACAGAAAAAGCTGAAAATCATGCTATAGATGTTTTTAGTGAGAATTTGAGAAATTTACTTTTACAACCGCCAATGAAAGGAAAACAAATACTAGGCGTAGATCCAGCTTTTAGAACGGGTTGTAAACTAGCAGTTATTAATCCATATGGAACATTCGTGGCTAAGAATGTGATATATCCACATCCACCAGTAAATAAAACAGATACAGCTGAGAAAATAGTAGTAAAAATGATTAATGATTATGATGTTCAATTAATTGCAATTGGTAATGGGACAGCTAGTAGAGAAACAGAACAATTCATCGCTAATGTTATTAATAAATTTAATCTTAAAGTCCAATTCATCATAGTAAACGAAGCAGGTGCTTCAGTATATTCAGCATCAGAAATTGCACGTGCAGAATTTCCTGATTTCCAAGTCGAAGAAAGAAGTGCTGTTTCAATTGGTAGAAGGGTACAAGATCCTTTAAGTGAATTAGTTAAAATAGATCCAAAATCAATAGGTGTTGGACAATATCAACATGATGTTAACCAAAAAGAATTAGAAAAGGCACTAACATTTGTTGTTGAAACAGCGGTAAACCAAGTCGGCGTGGATGTTAATACAGCTTCTCGTTCACTACTACAATATGTGTCAGGACTTTCATCACAAATTGCCCAAAATCTAATAGAATATAGAGAAGAAAATGGTGCTATTAAACATCATAAAGATATAGCTAAAGTTAAACGTTTAGGTGCCAAAACATTCGAACAAAGTATTGGTTTCATGAGAATTGTAGATGGTACAGAACCGTTAGATAATACATCTATTCACCCAGAAAGTTATGATGTAACATATCAATTACTTAACCAGTTAAATCTTAAAGTTGAAGATTTAGGTAGTGAAACATTAAAAAAGACATTAGATTCCATTGATACACATGAAATTGCTAACCAATTAAATATAGGAAAACCAACATTAGAAGATATTATTAAATCTTTAAAAGCACCAAATAGGGATCCTCGTGATGAATTTGAAACACCAATTTTAAAATCCGATGTTTTATCAATTGAGGATTTATCTGAAGGAATGAAACTTAGTGGTACTGTAAGAAATGTAGTAGATTTTGGCGCGTTTGTTGATATTGGTGTCAAACAAGATGGACTTGTACATGTATCAAAACTATCTAAAAAATTCGTTAAGAACCCAATGGACATTGTAAGTGTAGGAGATATTGTCGATGTTTGGATACTTAACATAGATAAGCAAAAAGATAAAGTATCATTGACAATGATAAATCCACATGAATAATCAGGAATTACAAAGTTTAGTATGTGATCTTTCCTTAAAGTATTTTAAAATACCCTTTAAACATAATGCGTATTTTAATAGGCGCTTAAGAACAACAGGTGGAAGATATCTACTTAAATCACATGATATAGAAATTAATCCCAAGCAATATGAGCATTATGGTAAAAAAGCTATTATTGATATTGTAAAACATGAACTTTGCCATTATCATTTGCATATTTTAGGTAAAGGTTATAAACATAAAGATCGAGATTTTAAAAGCTTAAGTACGAAAGTTGGTGCACCAAGATTTTGCACACCAACGCATTCTTATGAAGAACGTGCTAATTATGAATATATCTGTACCGAATGTAAGACGAAGTATTTAAGAATAAAAAGAGTGAATGTAAGTATCATGAGATGTGGTAAATGTGGTGGTAAATTAAAGTTAGATAGAAAAAAGATTAAGTAAGCCATCGTACAGTAAAAATAAATTGGATATGAACTAGAATGAGGGCACTAATAAGAAAAATTATTTAGTGTCCTCTATTAATATCATATATAAGTATTGACATTACTTTTACGATGATTTATTATAAATAACGTTGCGTTAATAAATGAGCAAACATTACAAGATGATTAATTTTGTTAATTTCATGTTAAAAAGTTATTGACATTGTTTAATAAATGATTTATAATTTATTATGCTATTGAGAAATCGATAAACTTTTGAATGCGTTTTGCCAGCGGTCGTGGCGGAATGGCAGACGCGCTAGGTTGAGGGCCTAGTGGGAGAAATCCCGTGGAGGTTCAAGTCCTCTCGGCCGCACCAAAATAACTTTTAAAATTATATATGCGGGTGTAGTTTAATGGCAAAACCTCAGCCTTCCAAGCTGATGTTGTGGGTTCGATTCCCATCACCCGCTCCATTATTATTCCACAGTAGCTCAGTGGTAGAGCTATCGGCTGTTAACCGATCGGTCGTAGGTTCGAGTCCTACCTGTGGAGCCATGGCTCCTTGGTCAAGCGGTTAAGACACCGCCCTTTCACGGCGGTAACACGGGTTCGAGTCCCGTAGGAGTCATACAAACAGAAGTGAAATATCGCTTCTGTTTTTTTATTTATCATATTATGATGGAGAGTTGTCCGAGCTGGCCGAAGGAGCACGCCTGGAAAGTGTGTAGGCGCCACAAGCGTCTCGAGGGTTCGAATCCCTCACTCTCCGTAAAAACGCCTAGAATGGTTTTAATCCATTCTAGGCTTATTTTTGTTTTCTTTTAAATTAGGCATTAATTTGAGGATAAGAGAATTTAAATGAAAGTCTAAATTCTAATAAAAGTGAGTAAAGTTGCCCAATCAAAAATTGAAGACCATAAAGAAAGACAACCACACAACGTTAAAAAAAGAAATAAAACATTAGAATTATATATTGAGAAATAAAATAAAAATTTTATAATATATATAAGTCAACGACCATGCGTGGACTTTAAAACAAAATACATTAATTACAGTAGCCGTCTTACTATGAGGCAAGGCGTAATAATGAATATCATAGTATTATGCAGGATTGAGTTTTGTACTCTTCCTGCTTTTTTAATTTAAAGAGGTACATCATGAGAATTTATACAATTAAACAAAAAATTATATTATAGAGATTGAAGTATTACTATTTCAATCTCTATTTTTTTTATGGATAAATTCAAATGAAAGTTATAAGAGAAGTCAATATGATTATGAGTCACTGTTTAACAATATAATAAATGTTAGTAATCACCAGATTTGGGATTATAAAAATAGAAGGGGTTAAGGTTATCAGAAATTTTGCAATTGATTTTGAAAACATTGCAATTATTTTATGTCTGTTTATAATTTCAAAGTCATATATGAAGCATATCTGAGTATCTTAGTAACAATAATATTTATAATATATTCTTTTTCATTCAAACTTTGTCTACCAATTAAATAAAACTATATCCACATATAGCATATCAAACATATAAGAAAAACCCTAAAGCGATACGATAAGGTATGCTTTAGGGCCATAGGATTATGGAACTTGAGTTCCAGGATGATCATGATGCAGATTATTTGTTACCAAATAAACCTTTGAAGAAATCTACTGCTTTTTTGATAAGATCTGTGATAAATTGCATTGTGATTCACCTCCTATAATTTGTATCTTTAATATAAATCTTTTTTAATCTTTTTAGGGATTTTTTTCTTATTTTATATACGTATTTCCCAAGGTGTAGTTTTTATAATTTAAAAGGACATTCTTGAATGCAAGGGTGTAGATATACATTTATTTCTACATACTTTATTTAGAAATTTAAGATTTGACCACTGATAGATTCAATTAAAATCGTTATAATTAAATATGTAATGATAAATGGAGGAATGACTCGTGGACTTTTGGTTAAAAGAACAATCTATCAAGAATAAAAATAAAATAGCTGTGACTGATGGACAACACTCGCTTACATTCAAAGCTTTATATGATGAAGCGCATGGACTTTCACAACATTTAAACCAATTATCTCAGTCAAGAATTGGTTTACATATTAATAATCGAATTGAGTCATTGATTTTAATACATGCATGTTGGCTTGCTAATATTGAAATTGCGATGATTAATACTCGGTTAACGACTAATGAAATGATTGCTCAAATGAATTCAATCGATGTTAATACAATTATCACAACGACATCTTTAGAATTAGAAGGTTTTAATATATACAATATTGAGGAAATTCAGCTTTTAAATCAAATAGAAGATCAAATGAATATTTTTAAATTAGAAAATATCGCATCAATCATGTTTACATCGGGTACGACTGGTCCACAAAAGGCTGTGCCTCAAACGTTTAAGAATCATCTAGCAAGTGCAGAAGGATGTAAAAGGAGCTTAGGATATAGTCAACAATCTAAATGGTTATCTGTACTCCCGATTTATCATATATCAGGTTTGAGTGTGATATTACGTAGTGTGATGGAAGGATTTACTGTCAGACTATTAGAGAAATATAATACAGAAAATATGCTTGATATTATTAAAAATGAAGATATTACTCATGTGTCACTTGTGCCACAAACATTAAAATGGTTAATGGATGCAGGTTTAGAAAAGCCATATCAATTAGAAAAGATTCTGTTAGGTGGCGCAAAGCTTTCTTCAAATTTAATTCAACAAGCATTAGATTATCGCTTGCCTATTTATAATTCGTTTGGAATGACTGAAACATGTTCACAATTTTTAACTGCGACACCAGATATGTTGGCTCAACGATATGATACAGTTGGTAAACCGAGTGATAATGTCAAAGTTAAAATTAAAGATGCTGATCAAAATGGTCACGGTGAATTACTCATAAAAGGGGTAAATGTAATGAATGGTTATTTATATCCTTCTAATTTAACAGATACATTTGAAGATGGCTTTTTTAAAACAGGTGATATTGCTGAAATTGACGATGATGGCTTCGTTATGATTTATGATCGTCGTAAAGACTTAATCATTAGTGGTGGAGAAAATATCTATCCATACCAAATTGAATCTGTAGCTAAACATTTTCCTGAAATTGAAGACGCCGTATGTATTGGTCAAAATGATGACACTTGGGGTCAAGTACCGGTACTATATTATATCGCCCAAGACCACTTTGATAAAAATGATTTACAACAACATTTCTCCACACATTTAGCTAAATATAAAATACCTAAAGCCTTTTATGAAGTAAATGAATTACCATATACTTCAACAGGTAAACTACAAAGAAATAAAGTGATGTCAAAGGAATCTGAAAATGAAGATTAATGAGTTGAAGTTTTACTTGTATAGTCAGGCATTTAAATCACCTATTGTGACACCTAAAGTGTCATTAGACAAAAGAGAATGTTTAATCATCGAACTGATTACTGAAACAGGTGATACGTATTTTGGTGAGTGCAACGCCTTTAAAACACCATGGTACGATAAGGAAACTATATCTTCTGTTAAACAACAGATCGAACAGTGGTTTGTATCAATTAAGAATAAGGATGTATATTCATTTGAAGAATGGCAGTCGCTATTGAACACATTAAATCATTGTCCGGCAGCCCGCAGTACAGTTGTCATGGCGTTATATCAAATGTATTATAAACTTAAAGCATTTAAGGTTGAATATGGTGCTACCGTCAGTGGATGGAGTGATGCCCAATTTGCGACGTTAAAGCAAACGCAACCTAAACGTATAAAAGTGAAATATTCAAATCAATTAATTTCTGATATTAATAAATTAAAGTCATTAGAATTTCCATTTGATATTGTCATCGATGCAAATGAGTCACTCGATATCAATCAATACCAAGAAATAAATAAAGATATGAATCAAAATATATTATATATAGAAGAACCGTTTGCTAATATTAATACCTTAAAACAGTTTGATAATGAACCGCAATTACCTATTGCAATTGATGAAAAGGCAACATCAATTGATGATATTCAGTTTATTGTTTCGCATTATCAAATTGATACTGTTGTACTCAAGCCGTTTAGATTAGGTGGTATTGACCGTGTTATAGAAACCATTGATTATCTAAAAAATAGGGGTATTAATATTGTTGTAGGTGGTATGTATGAATACGGATTGAGTCGTTATTTTACTGCAATGTTATCTCAATATGGTGATTATCCTGGTGATGTGACGCCAGCAGGCTATTATTTTGAAAATGACTTTGTGGAAAATGAAGGTATTTTAAAAGAGGGAATGATTGAATTCATTCCCCCTGTAGTAGATAGAAGTAAATTAGAATGTATTAATGGTGATGTTTAGACTTATTTTTAGCAAGCGGTACTGGGTCATAGCCACCTTTATGTAGTGGATGGCATTTGAGTATGCGTCGAATGCCTAAATATAATCCTTTGAAAGCACCATGATATTGAATCGCTTCACGCGTATATTCTGAACATGTAGGATAAAAGCGACATGTAGGTGGTGTTAATGGAGAAATATAGCGTTGATAAAAATGTATCAAGGCTAAGAATATTTTTTTCATAAAAAAGCCTCCAACCAGAATTTTGAATACAGTTATTTTAACATATTATAAAGGAATGTGATGTACTTGAAGTTTTTAGATAAAGACCAAAGAGAAGTGCAGTTAACATATAAAGCGAATACAGATAATCCAACAGGTAATCACGTTCTTGCAATACCAGTATACCAAGGGAAGTTATTATTTACTCGACATAAAAATAGAGGTATTGAATTTCCTGGCGGCAAAAGGGAACATGGAGAATCAAGCATTGATGCTATCCAGCGTGAATTATATGAAGAAACCGGTGCATATATAGAAGAAATACAGTACATTGCTCAATATACTGTGAAAACTAACGATGCCTCTAGGTTTGTCAAAGATGTTTATTTTATTCAAGTTTCATCTTTAGCCAATCGAACTGACTATTTAGAAACAGATGGCCCTTGTCTTTTTACTTCTATAGAAGACATACCATATAGTGAACGTAGTTTTTTGCTACAAGATGACGCCATTTTACACTGTTTTGAAAGGGTGATTTCACTTGGACTTTATTAAAACGAAAAGAATGCCGATTGAAATAGCTACGCACCAGTTTGATGAAATCACTTATGATGTTGATCATCTAAAAGTGAAGGCACTAATGATGACACCATATAGTAAAGTTAATAGAATAGTGGTTTATTTAAGAGGCGGAAAAGGACAAGTTGGTCGGGTACGAGCAGCTCGCTTAATGCAATTTGCTAATGAACAGACACTTGTTGTGGGTCCTTATTATAGAGGTAATAATGGTAGTGAAGGTAAAGATGAGTTTTATCGAGGAGATTTAAATGATGTCACTGAACTTATACGCATATTACATTCAAAATATCCCAACGCGTTTATACATATGATTGGATTTTCTCGTGGTGGGTTGCAAGGCTTGCTAACATTTCAAGATTTACCAGTTGATAGTTATATCATTTGGGGTGGTGTTTCTGATATACATTTAATGTATGAAGAGCGTGTGGATTTAAGAGGGATGCTGAGAAGAATGGTTGGGCACCCTAAAAAAGATCATGAAGCATATGAAGTTAGAGAAGCGATACAATATATTACACCGCAAAGTCCACCGATTTTAATTGTACATGGTGGTAAAGATAAACAGGTAGGTATTCATCAAGCTTATTATCTAGAACGACGATTGAAAGACATTGGTGTGCATTATGATACACTTTATCAAATGGAAGAAGGACATGTACCTCGACCATTTGCTTTAAAAGAAACTTTAAAGTACATACATAAATGGATGACTCAAATAGAAATAAACAAAAAATAGGGAGTGGGACAGAAATAATAAAGAACCACTAATCATTGAATATGAAGTGGTTC
>ERZ1023261.24-NODE-24-length-92981-cov-7.786712_pt1 | contig 92981 bp, 95 predicted proteins | sample MGYA00521234_ERZ1023261 | MGnify/ENA primary metagenome ERZ1023261 (study PRJEB32759, sample SAMN07749871) | skin metagenome | biome: transportation; feature: city; material: polyester macromolecule | host: Homo sapiens | place: Hong Kong:TC line | collected...
GAAGCGCCAGCACCTTGCGCCGCTCGCCGTCGACGATCGTCACCCGGCACGCCCCGTCGCTCGACACGCACCCGACCCGCAATGCGTTCGCCTGCGCGTCATAGTTCAGCGACGTGCTGAGCGCGTGCGACCGCGTCACCGTCGTCCGTCGCGCGCCCTCGCCGGCGGCCGCCGTGCCGCTCGCCATCAATGCCAACGCCGCTGCCGCCATCATCCGCATCGCTCGCTCCCCGCTCCCGTTGGCGCACAGGCTCTGCTCACCGACAGCCCACGTCAATCATCCATAGGCGCGCCAGAAGAACACCGCCGCCGTCACTCCGGTCACCGCCAGCGTCCACGCCCGCACCGCGCGCTCGGGTAGCCGCTTGCCCAGCACCGCCCCGCCCCAGCCGCCCGCCACCGCACCCACCAGCATCGGTAGGCAATATCGCCACTCGACCATGCCACTGGCGACGAACACCAACGCCGCCGCCGCATTGGCCACCGCCAGCATCAGCGTGCGCGGTGCGAACATCGCGCGCGGCGAGATGCTCGCGAGCAGCCCGTAGGTCGCGGTCGTCATCAACCCCACGCCGCCACCGAAATAGCCGCCGTAAACCCCCAACAGGGCTTGCGCGACCACCAGCGTCCGCGCGCCGATCGTCACGCGCTCGGCCAGCCACGACGATGCACGCCGCCCGAACGCCAGCACCACGAAGGCGTACAGCACCAGCCACGGCACGATCACGTCAAAGGTCGCACCCGGTGTCACCACCAGCAACCAGCTTCCCACCAGCCCGCCGGCAAAGGTGATCGCGGCGAGCAAGCGGTGATCGACCCCGCCGACCGGCCCCAGTTCGTCGCGAAACGTCCAGGCACTCGTCGCCGCACCCGGCAGCAGCGCGACGTTCGAGGTCGCATTGGCGACGTTCGCCGGCACCCCGGCCGCCAGCAGCGCGGGCAGCGTCGCGAACGTCCCGCCCCCGGCAAGCGCATTCATCGCGCCGCCTGCCACCCCCGCCATGGCGACCAGCGCCAGCGTCGTCACGTCCATCGCACCCGCACTCCGCCGCTGTCCGCCTCGTTGCTCTACTCTCGCGGAGCCAAACGGCAACGCCTCCTCTCACGCGGGATGCAGGTCTCGCGCTTGGTACGGCGGACCGGCCGCTCTGCCCGGACCTCACGAGGGCAGCAGCATCGGGCACGGCTCATGCTTTGCGATCCTCCCGCTACCCCGCGCCGCTTGGGTGGGAACGCGGACGCCTCTATAGCGTCAGCATCGGTTGTCCTGCTGGGTCGACGATCATGTGGAGTGTTCGGGCATATGGCTGATCTCGCAATCGCGACCCACGCCGATCAGCCCGGCTTGACCGCGGACGACGAACTTCTCGGTGAAGCGCTGACACGGCAAGGCGTGACATGGACAGCTGTGCCCTGGACGAGCGCGGAAGCGGACTGGTCACGCTATGGCGCCGTGCTGATCCGATCAACGTGGGACTATCACGAAAAGACCCGCGCGTTCCTGGCCTGGATCGCTTCGCTCGACGCGTGCGGCACCATCGTCTGGAACCCAGCCAACACGATACGCCGCAACATCAACAAGCGGTATCTGAAGGAGCTTGCGTCGGCCGGTGTCACCATCGTTCCGACGACGTGGCTCGCGCGCGGAACCGAGCACGTCGATGTGCGAAGCATCGCATCGGCGCGTGGCTGGGCCGAGATCATTGCCAAACCTGCTATCTCCGCGGGCGGGCGCGGCATCATACGATGGTCCGCCGCAGACGATCATGCACCCGACGAGGCACTGGCCGCCTTGGCCGCGGACAGTGACGTCCTCGTTCAGCCGTTCTTGCCCGAGGTGCTGGCGGGTGAGTTGTCGTTCATCTTCTTCGATGGCGTACTCAGCCACGTGGTGCAAAAGGTGCCGCGCACCGGCGATTTCCGCGTCCAGGCCAAGTTCGGCGGGCGCGTCGAACGCGTCGATCCGCCCTAGGCGCTGATCGACCAGGCACATCGGGCAGCCGAACTGGCCGGCGGTGACCTGTACGCTCGCGTTGATGGTATTCCCGTCGGTGATCGGCTCATCGTCATGGAAGTCGAACTGACCGAACCCGATCTCTTCTTCCTTGCGGCGCCGGACGCGGCGACGACCTTCGCGACCGCTATCCGCCGACGCCTGCCCGCCTCGACGTGAAACGCGCGGTCAGGCGACGTACGGCCATCCGGCGAAGGTCAGCGGCCGCTACGTCGATCGACCGTTGAACAGCCCCTACCCCGCCGCGACCAGCTCCCCCGCGCCTTCCGCCGCCGCCTCGCGGTCCAACTGCGCGCGGCTCTTCTTTTCCGCCGCGGTCTTCAACTGCCCGCACGCCGCGTCGATGTCGCGCCCGCGCGGGGTGCGCACCGGCGCGGAGATGCCGCCCGCGAACACGATGTCGCTGAACGCGCGTACGCGCTCGGGCGTCGAGCATTCGTATGCCGCACCCGGCCACGGGTTGAACGGGATCAGATTGACCTTGGCGGGCAGCTTGTAGCGCTTGAGCAGCCGGACCAGCTCGTGCGCGTGCGCGTCGCTGTCGTTCTTGTCCTTGAGCATCACATACTCGAACGTGATCCGCCGCGCGTTGTTGGCGCCGGGATAGTCCGCGCACGCCTGCAACAATTCCTCGATGCCGTATTTGCGGTTCAGCGGCACGATCTCGTCGCGGATTTCCTTGGTCACCGCATGGAGCGACACCGCCAGGTTGACGCCGATCTCCGCCCCTGCGCGCGCCATCATCGGCACCACGCCCGACGTGCTGAGCGTGATCCGCCGCTTGCTGAGCGCGAGGCCATCGCCGTCCATCACCACCGACAACGCGTCGCGCACGTTGTCGAAATTATACAGCGGCTCGCCCATCCCCATCATCACGATATTGGTCAGCATCCGACCCTCGGGCTGCGACGGCCACTCGCCCAGCGCGTCGCGCGCCAGCATCACCTGCCCGACGATCTCGCCCGCGGTGAGATTGCGCACCAGCCGCATCGTGCCGGTGTGACAAAAGGTGCAATTGAGCGTGCACCCGACCTGGCTCGACACGCACAAGGTGCCGCGATCGGCGTCGGGGATGAACACCGCCTCGTAATCCTGCCCGTCTGGCGAGCGCAGCAGCCACTTGCGCGTCCCGTCCGACGAAACCTGCGCCTCGACCACCTCCGGCCGCCCGACGACGAAACGCGCCTCCAGCCACGGGTGCTGCGCCTTGGCGATGTCGGTCATCTGCGCGAACTCCGTCGCGCCGCGATTGTAGATCCAGTGCCAGATCTGCTTCGACCGGAGCTTCGCCTGTCGCGGCTCCATGCCGGCGGCGAGCAGCGCTTCGCGCAGTTCCGCCTTGTTCAACCCGACGAGGTCGACGCGACCGTCGCCGCGCGGCGCAACCGCGCGCGGCACGGGCACAGGGTCGATGTGCCCGGCAATGGGCATGATGGCGGCGGCGATCTCAGGCATGCGCGCGTATATAGCCGATCCGGCGACGTTTTTCCACTCACGCCGCCGCAGCCGCGCGCCTGCCTAGCCGACCCGCACCGCGTGCCACTTACGCCATGCCTGCACCGCGCTCATCACCATCAGGCCGACCGCCGCGACCAGCCACAGCGCGGACCAGCCGTGCACGGCGGCGTCGTCGCGCCATGCTCGCAGGTGCAACAAGGTTAGCGACCGCGATACGGTTGCGCCGCCTTCCTGACGCGGCGCTCACCCGCGCTTGGCGCGTGGATCGTCCTGCCTGACCGATCGCTGCCGCCTCCGCTTGCGCCTCCCTGCCTCCTCAGCCACGATGCCGTTCGCAAAGTGCCGCACCGCTGGCACGCATCGGGGGGAAGATCATCATGCGACTGCCGGTCGCCGCCACATTGCTCGCCGTCATCGCGCCGGTCGCGCTCGCGAGCCCACCAGCCGCCGCGCAGGTGAAGAGCCCGATCGAACTGACCACCGATCCGGCCGACAAGGCGGTGATGGCCGAGGCCGCTGCCGCGGTCGCCGAGCGCCCGCCCAGCCTCGCCAAGCTCGACGCGGTGCTCGCCAAACTGCCCCGCCCCACGCCCTTGCGCGGCATGGTGCAGAGCGCGCGCGCCGCGATCCTCAACGCCGAACCCGATCACCGCCCCGCGGTTGCCGCCATCGACGAGGCGCTGCGTCTTTTGCCCGACCACCCGCTGCCCAAGATGATCGCGACCGAGGTGTTTACCTTTTCCGGTGCCCCGCAGCGCGCCGCCGACCTGTGGCTCGCGCTCAGCCAGCAGGCACCCGCCCTGGCGCGGGAAAGCCAGCGCTACACCATGATCGCGCTGGTCGGCCGCCTACGCGACAAGGGCGACAATGCGCGCGCCGACCGTGTGTCCGCGCGATTGGGCGAGATCGGTTTCGCCGCCGCGCTCGCGCCCGAACGATCGAGCTACGCCACCGCGCAGATCCACGACGCGATGCGCGCCGGCCGCACCGCCGACGCGGTCGCCGCCGTCCCCACGGTCGGCGACCCCGACGACCTCGTCGCGATGTTCATCGACAAACGCTACGCCGTGCTCTGGCCGCGGATCACCGAATGGTCGGGCGGCAGCTTCGATGCGCCGTCGCGCCGTTATCTCGAGGAACTCCGCGCCGACTGGAACGCCGCCGACGATTTCGAGACCGCGACGCCCTACGCGCGCGAACTGGCAAGCCGACGCGCCTATCCCGCCGTTGTTGCGCTGTTCCTGCCGATGTTCGACCGCGCGCCGAACGCCGAGCTGACCATGGGCGCGGAAACGCTCGCGCCAATCGTCGCGCGCGCGCTGACCGCAACGGGTCGCGCGGCGGAAGGGCAGGCGCTGCTCGCACGTGTCGCCGCCAAGCTCCCGCGCGAGGCTGCCGCCAACGCGCTCAACATCGACGCCGCCTATCTGACGCTCGCCGCGCTGAACGGTGACTGGGCGCAAGCGGTCACGCGCGCCGACGCGTTTCTCGCGCGTGCCAAGGGCTTCGGCACCAGCGTCAACGCCAGCGCGATCGTCGGCGTCCAGGCATATCGCGCCTGCGCCTTGTTCCGCCTCGGCCGCACCGCCGAAGCCGAGCGGGTCAAGGCGGAGGTGATGCTCGCCAGCGCCACCAACCCGTCGCGCGTCGCCGACATGCTCGCCTGCATGAACGACGCCGCCGCGATCCGTACCTTGGTTGTCGCGCAACTGGCGAACGAGGACACGCGCGGCTGGGCGCTTGGGTTCATGCAACCGCACACGCTCGATCCGCGCTTCGTGCTCGACCGGCTGACCTATCCGGTGCGCCAGCAGGTCCGCGCCGACCCCACGGTCATCGCCGCCGCCACCGCGGTCGGCCGTATCCTCCCCGCCCCAGTCGGCGAGCGATTGCCGACCGGGTTCGAGCCCTACCGCGCGCCACCCACCGCGCAGCCGATCGGCAAGGATGCGGTGTGACGCCTGTTGCCACCGCGTTCGACCCAGGCGGAAGCGGCGGCGATGCGGCATGGAGGAACGCCAGCCTCTTATGCTCTACCCCCATACCGCGCGGCGCGATCCTGTCCGTGCCGACGCTTACCCATTGTTCAACCAGCGATTGGGGGGTGAAGGGACAAACGCCACGATCCTGCAACATCTAGTCGCAGGCGATCACCTTGCGAGCGGTGCCGCGCGATCAGAACACATGCGAGCCGATCGCCACTGCCTCTTCTTGCGACCACAACCGTCGGGTAGAGGAATGGAAAGCGACCCAAGGTATCATGACCGAACATGATTGAACCCCGGGTCGCAGCCTCACGCGATCAACCTTGCTCGGGTCCTGGTGCGCCGCGCCACGCCGCCCCGCTCCTCATTGAAGGGGTGCGCACCGCCATGCCCGCGGCATCACCTCACCATTCGACGCCGATCTTCCCGAAATGGCTCGCTCCCGCCTCATACGCGAAGGCGTCGGCCAGTTCGGTCATCTTGAAGCGGCGGTCGATCACCGGCTTGATGCCGTTCGCCTCGATCGCGCGAACGAAGTCCCCCTGCTCGCGCCGGCTGCCGACGATCAGCCCCTGCAACCGCGCCTGCTTGCCCATTAAGGCCGCGGTCGGCACCTCGCCGCCCGTGCCCGTCAGCACGCCGATCAGCGAGATGTGCCCGCCGACGCGCACCGCCTCGATCGACTGCGCGAGCGTGCCGGGTCCGCCGACCTCGACCACGTGGTCGACCCCGCGCCCGTCCGCCCAGTCGCGCACCCGCGCGCCCCAATCGTCGTGCGTGCGATAGTTGAGCGTGAAATCAGCACCGAGCTCGCTCGCTCGCGCCAGCTTCTCGTCCGAGGACGAGGTGATCGCGACAACCGCTCCCATCGCCTTCGCGATCTGCAACGCCCAGATCGACACGCCGCCGGTACCGAGCAGCAGCACGCGGTCGCCCGCCTTCAACTTGCCATCGACCACCAGCGCGCGCCACGCGGTCAGCCCGGCGGTGGTGATCGCCGCCGCCTCGACAGCATCATAGCCGGCCGGCGCACGCGTGAAGGCAGTCGCGGGCAGCACGACATGCTCCTGCGCGAAACCGTCGATCCCGTCGCCCGGCGTGCGGCTGAAATCGCCGATCGTCGGCGCGCCGTCCTGCCAATCGGGGAAGAAGCACGACACCACCCGGTCGCCGATGGTGAATTCGGTCACGCCCTCGCCGACCGCCTCGACCATCCCTGCGCCATCCGACAAGGGCACGCGCCCCGACGCACTCGGCATCTTGCCCGTCGCCACACCCAGGTCGTGATAGTTGAGCGAGCTGCCCTCGATCCGCACCCGGATCATCCCCGCCCCCGGCTGCCCGGGATCGTCGCGCGCGACCTGCTTCAGTCCGTCGAGCCCCGGCGTGTCGCCCAGCACCATCACCTTCATCGCACGATCTCCTTCGCCGCGCCCAACGCGCGATGATCGCGTCGTCTCCGTCGGTTACGTGTCGGTGCCGATGTATCGATGCTCATCGATCGCCTGAGGCAGCATCCGTTACGTCGCCGGGGCAGGTCGGAACGGCAAAGGCAGATCCAGCTACAGGCCCGCTAACTCTAACCCCGCGATGCAAATCGTTCGGGCATGTAGCATCAGTCAGATCATTACGACGAGCGCCACGACCTTAGGGCCGCGGCGCCCCCGCTTCATCAGCTCGGATGCGCTTCGCTGTCCTCGGCGGGCTTGCCGCCCTCGGTCGGCACCATGGCATTGTCATAGGCCGCGCTCTCGTCGGCGATGCCGGCGTCCTGGCTGCGCTTTGCCGCGTCCTTGAACGTGTCGAGATCGGCGTTGTTCTGGTCTTGATCGGGCATGATATTCATCCTCTCCGTTTGATGGGCTCGACGCGCATGTTCACTCGAGATCGTTCTCGCTCACGATGATGATCGCCTGATCCGAGTTGCGCGACAGTGCGGACAATGCAGCGTCGGTGATCGGGTCGATGAAGCGCTGGAACATGTCGGCGGCGTCGCCGTCCGGGCGATCGCCGCTCAGCGCCTCGAGCACGTCATACTGCACCGCGAACTCATATTCCTCCGCGTCCACCTCGGCGGTGAACTCGACCTGCTCGCCCTCGATGTTGTCGAGGATGCTCGAATGATCGATCTCCAACTGGCTCGCTGCCATCACCAAACCTCTCTCTCTATTCAGCGAGATCTACAAGCCCCGGCGCGGGCGCGTGTTCCGCAGGATCGGGCGTGAACGGCTAGCGTGCCTCGCCGCCGTCGCGCGCGGGCAGCAGATCGACGAACTGTCCGATCGCTTCGCCGACGAAGCGGTCGAGCGGCATCGCGCCCGGCAGCGTCACCGGCCGCTCGGTGGTGAGTACCGCCGCCTCGCGCTGCTCGGCCTCGAGTTCGGTCCAGGCACGCACCGCCCGTTCCAGGCTGGTCACCTCGGGCACCTGCTCGCCGCTGCGGCTCACGTCTTCCAGCGACGCGCTCATCGTCCACGCGATCGCGGCCGTTCCCTCATCGCTCCAACTCGCCTCGGTCATCACGGCTCCCTTTAGAGATGCCGTCCAAGCGCGTGCGCGCCGCACGAGTTCCTGTCTTCTCCGGCGTCGGGCGAAACTCAATCGCGCGAACCGCTTAACCCAGGTCAAACCCGGAACGACGGCTAGCAACGGCGGTTTGTCACCGGCAGGTGGCGCAAGGGGGGCAAGAACGGCGTGGGGCAACAGGGCGAGCACACCGGAACGAACGCGCAGTCACCGTGGCAGATGCCGCTGTCGGCCTGGGTGCAGGTCGCGAAACGTACCTGGGCGGAGACGAGCAACGACAATGTCGGGCTGATCGCCGCTGGCGTCGCTTTCTACGGCTTCCTCGCGCTCGTCCCGCTGCTGGGCGCGATCGTCCTCAGCTACGGATTGTTCGCCGACGCGAACACCGTGACCAGCAACATGACGACGCTCACCTCGGTCCTGCCGCAACAGGCCGCGACGCTGATCGGCGAACAATTGCTCAACGTCGTGCGTACCTCTGATGGCAAGAAGGGGCTCGGCCTTCTGGTCGCGCTCGCGATCGCGCTGTTCGGTGCGCGCAACGCGGCGGGGGCGGTCGTCACGGCGCTCAACGTAGCCTATGAGGAGGAGGAAACGCGCGGGTTCGTGCGCGTCACCCTGCTCGCGCTCGCGATCACCGCCTGCGCCGTGCTGGTGGCGATCGTCGCGATGGTCGCGGTCACCGCCCTCGGCTTCCTCCAGACGCTGTTGCCGACGCTGCCCGCGCCGCTCGCTGTTCTCGGCAAGGTCGTCGCCTATCTGGTGCTCGCCGCTGCCGGCGCCGCGGGTGCGGCGACGCTTTATCGTTATGGGCCCGATCGCCGCCACGCGCGCTGGACCTGGCTGACGCCGGGATCGCTGCTCGCCGCGCTGCTGTGGCTGCTGCTGACGATCGGCTTCGGCATCTACGTCGCCAATTTCGGCAATTACGACGCGACCTATGGCTCGCTCGGCACGGTGATCGTGCTGCTGACGTGGATGTATTTGTCGAGCTACATCCTGCTGTTCGGCGCCGAGCTCAATTCCGAACTCGAGCATCAGACCGCGCGCGACACGACGCGCAGCCGCCGGCCGCTGGGTGAGCGCGGCGCGTGGGTCGCCGACCATGTCGCCGAGGGGGCGCCCGCCGAGGATTCCCGTGCTGGCATCGCCGATGCGCCTGCCCCGCAGCATAGCGGTGGTGGCCTGAGGGATCACGCCACCGCACGCGCCGCGACGCGGGTCGCGCGGTTCGCCGGGCTGGAGAAAGTCGGCGTGACCCAGACCGCGACCGCGACGCTCGGCCTCGCATTGCTGCGCCGCGAGGGACGCGCGCTACCCGGCGCCGCCCTGCTCGCCGGCGCGGGGCTGCTCGCCTGGCGGTCACGTCGCCGGTCCGACGATCACGCGGTCGAGGCAGTCATCTTCGACCTCGACGGCACGCTGGTCGACAGCAACAATTATCACGTCTGGGCCTGGCAGCACGCCTTTGGCGAACGCGGTTACGAGATCGCACCCGCGCGCATCCACGATCAGATCGGCAAGGGCGGCGACCTGCTCGTCCCCGCGCTCATCCCCGGCGCGACCGAGCAGGAGATCGAGGCGCTGTCCTCTCGTCACGGAGAGATCTTCAAGACGCGCTATCTCGCGCGCGTCCGCCCGTTTCCGCACGCCGCCGATCTGCTGCGCCATGTCGCGGCGCAGGGGCAGAAGGTCGCGCTCGCCTCGTCGGCGAGCAAGAACGAGCTCGACCATTACGTCGATCTGCTCGGCGTCGGCGATGTGCTGTCCGCTGCGACCAGCAAGGACGACGCCGACACCACCAAGCCCGCGCCCGATATCTTCGCCGCCGCGGTAAAGAAGCTCGGCGTTGCGCCTGCGGCCGCACGCGTCGTCGGCGACACCCCGTACGATGTCACCGCCGCGGCGAAATGTGGCATTGCCACGGTCGCGGTCCGGTCAGGCGGCTTCGCCGATCGCACGCTCGAACGCGCAGGCGCGCGCGCGCTCTACGACGATGCAGCGGCGATCCTCCACGATTACCGGCGCTCGCCGCTCGCACGATAAAGGGACGCGTCATGCAGGACATCGCCGGATGGATCGCGCTCGCCGCCACTTGTGTCGCGGCGCTGATGACTGCGTCGAACCTCGGCGCGCGCGTGACCGGCTGGGGGTTCGTCGTGTTCACGGTCGGCGCTGTCGCCTGGATCGTGGTCGGGCTGGAGACCGGGCAGACCCAGTTGCTGTGGTCGAACATCTTTCTTGGGATCGTCGACGTGTTCGGCGTGTGGCGCTGGCTGGCACGCCGCGCGAAGTTCAGCGACGCCGCTGATGCCGAGCAGGCGCGCAGCGAACACGGACCTGACCAGCCCCTGTTCTCGATCTCACGGATCGACGGCCTGCCCGTGAAAGGCGCGGATGGTCAGGTGATCGCGCACAGCGTCGACGCGCTCGCGACCTGCGCGGGCGGCACGATCGACTTCTTCATCGTGCGAGAAGGCGGTGTCGCGGGTGTGGGCGAAACGCTGCGACGGCTGCCACGTAAGATGGTCCGCGTACGCGATGCCGCGCTGGAGACCGACTTGGATGCAATGGCGCTGTCGCGGCTGACCCGCGCCGAGACGCAGTAGATTCACGCGAGCGTGAGCGCGCAGGTTCCGACCCGCGCGCCCTGCCCGATTACGCCGCCTTCTTGCCGCGCAGCGTGTTGATGAGCGCGAGGCCAACGACGCCGACGAGCGCGGCGGTCGCGAACGGGCGCTGCTTGGCGAACCCCTTCGCCTGCCCCGCCAGCGGCGCGACATTGTCGGTCACCGCTTCCTTGGCCGCACCGACGGTCTTCTGCACCGAACCCGTCACCTGGTCGGCGATCCCCGCCGCTTTGGTGTCATGGTCGCCGGTCGCGTTGCCGAGTGCTTCCTTGACCTGCCCCTTGACGTCGTTGCCGGTACCCTTGAGCTCGTCGATGTTCATCACAAACCTCCTTGTCGTTGAAGACGCGGGGCGCTCATGCGCCTCAGGATGCCGGTAACGACGAAGCGGCGGTTCGGTTCACTCCATGTCGGTGCGATTTGCCGCGCGGGTGATCAGCGCTCCCAACTCGCGGCAAAGGCCGGGGAGGCGATGAAGCTCGCGGGCATCGGGCTGGTCGGCGGCGGCGCGACCAGACCTTCCTCGATGTAGCGCAGCGCCGAGGTCAGACCCGCGCGTGAGAAGGGCTTGGGGATCATGCCGTGTGCGCCTGCAAAATCCTCGGGTATCTTCTTGGGATTGGCAGTGACGAAGATCACCGCGGCATCCGACCAGCGCTGATGGATCAGCTTCGCGGCATCGAGCCCGTTGCTGCCGAACGCCAGTTGCAGGTCGACGAAGGCGAGATCGGGCGCGGCCGATTGCGGCAGGTTCTCGACCTCGTCCACCGACGCGGCCTCACCGACGACGCGGTGCCCCGCATCCTCGACCAGCGCCTCAATGTCCATCGCGAGCAATGCCTCGTCCTCGACGATCAGGACGCGGAAAGGAGCCGTCAGACGAATCAAGCCGCTCGCTCCTGATCCGGCGCGCGGTCGCCCTGCTCGCCGTCGTTCCGGCCCGCCTCTGCTCGCGGGCTGCGGCCGGCCGCCGGGTCGGGCTCGATCGCGAAACTGATCGTCACCTGCGCGCCCGGCTCGGCCGAGGACCAGCCGACCTTCGCGCCGATTTGCCGCGACAACCGCCGGATCAGCACGCGGCCCAGTCCATCCTCCGATACGTTCGCGGGATCGAACCCGGGACCGTCGTCGGCGATCGTGATCGTCGCCGCGTCGCCGTCGCGTCGCGCGGTCACCGTCAGCGTTCCCGCGCGTCCGTCGGCAAAGCCGTGTTTGACCGCGTTCGTCACGATCTCGTTCAGCACCAATCCCAGCGCCGACGCGTTGGTCGACGGAATGTCGAGCATCTCTACGTCGGTGCGCACGTCGATCTCCGTACGCCCGCTCGACGCAACCACGTCGTTCGCGAGATTGACCGCGAACGCGCCGGCGTCGAACCGCGTCACGTCGTCGGACTGGTACAATCGGCGATGCACACTCGCCAACGCATCGACCCGCTCCAGCATCGAGTTCAGCCGCGCGAGAATATCCTGGTCTGAGATACCGCGCGCCTGCAGGCGCAGCAGCGAGCCGATCATCGTCAGGTTGTTCTTCACCCGGTGATCGACCTCGTGGAGCAGCAGCGTCTTGTCCTCCAGCGCGCTTTTCAGATCGGCGGTACGCGCCTCGACCTGGCGCTCGACTTCCGCCTTCTGCCGCGCGATCCGCTCCTGCGCTTCGATCCGGTCGCTCACGTCCATCTGGCTGGCGAAGAAGAACTCGATCTCACCATCCTTGTTACGCACCGGACTGACGTACAGCGCGTTCCAGAACGTAGAGCCGTCCTTGCGATAATTGAGCAGGTCGACCGCGATGTCGGTGCCCGCCTCGATCGCGGTGCGCACCTCGGCCACTTTCGAGCGATCGGTTTTCGGGCCCTGCAGGAAGCGGCAGTTGGTGCCGATGATCTCGTCGCGGTCATAGCCGCTCAGGTTCTGGAACGCTTCGTTGCAGAACACGATCGGATTGTCATCCTGTCTCGGATCGGTGATGATCATCGGCATGCGCGTCGCACGCACCGCGGCGGCGAACGGATCACCGCGTCCGCTTTCGTGCTCGACAAGATCGGTCAGATGCCAGTCGTCGCGTTGATCCATCTTTCCCCCGCTTCCTGCCGCGGATACACGCGTGCCGAACACAAACAACCAATCCACGTTAAGAATTTCTATGCGGCAGATGAGACCGCAAGCCAAGTTGTGGTGCCCAACGCGGGATGGTGCAGGAACGGTCCTGCGCACCCATACGAAATCGCGCGCGGCGGCGCGACTGGACGAGGCGCGCGCGAACGGGCAAGCGCGAGAGCAACACGCGTGTCTCACGCGACCATCGAAGCGCGCCGAGCCGCGCCGGGGAGATCCGAATGACGACGATGCAGGCCGCGGTGCTGACCGCGCCCGGAGAAATGACGATTACCGACGTGGATCGGCCCGTCCCCGCCGCGGGCGAGGTTCGCATCCGGCTTGAGGGCTGCGGCGTCTGCGCGTCCAACGTTGAGCCGTTCGAGGGTCAGCCTTGGTCGACCTTCCCCGGCGCGCCCGGCGGCATGGGGCACGAGGGCTGGGGCATTGTTGACGCGCTGGGAGACGGCGTAACCGAGCTCGCACCCGGCGACCGCGTCGCCTTTCTCGCCGGTCACAGCTTCGCGCACTACGACGTCGCGCCCGCCGACATGGTGGTGAAGCTGCCCGACGCGCTCGGCGATCAGCCCTTTCCCGGCGAGCCGCTCGGCTGCGCGATGAACATCTTCCGCCGCGCCGACATCCGCGCCGGACAGACGGTCGCGATCATCGGCATCGGCTTTCTGGGTGCGGTGCTGACCAAGCTCGCCACCGATGTCGGCGCCCGCGTGATCGCGATCTCGCGCCGTGATGAGTCGCTCGATCTCGCCCGCCGCTTCGGCGCGGCCGAGACGGTGCCGATGCACGATCATTGGGCGATCATCGACGAGGTCAAGCGCCTGACCGGTGAGGTGATGTGCGAGCGCGTGATCGAGGCGGTCGGCAAGCAATGGCCGCTCGACCTAGCCACCGCGCTGATCGGCTTCGGCGGCCGGCTCGTGATCGCGGGCTACCACCAGGACGGCCCGCGCCAGGTCAACATGCAGGACTGGAACTGGAAGGGGATCGACGTCGTCAACGCGCACGAGCGTGATCCCGCGGTCCAGCGTCGCGGCGTCGAGGAAGCGATCGACGCGGTCGCATCGGGCCGAATCGACCTCGCCGCCCTCCTCACCCACCGCTATCCCTTGTCGCAATTGTCAGACGCGATTCTCGCGACGCGCGACAAGCCGCACGGCTTCGTCAAGGCGCTGGTGATCTATGAGTAACGCCAGGCCTCGCAAACCGCGGCTCGGTTTCCTCGGCGTAGGCTGGATCGGTCGTCACCGCATGGAGGCGATGCTCGCGACCGGACTGGTCGAGGCCGCCGCGATCAGCGACCCCTCGCCCGACATGATGCGCGACGCCGCGCTGCTCGCACCGCACGCGCAGGTGGTCGATGACCTCGACGCGATGCTCGCGCTCGACCTTGATGGCGTGGTCATCGCCAGTCCCAGCGCGCTCCACGCCGCGCAGTCGATCCAGGCGCTTGAGGCCGGCAAGGCGGTGTTCTGCCAGAAACCGCTCGGCCGCGACGCCGCGGAAACGCAGGCCGTCGTTGCCGCCGCCCGCGCCGCCGACCGGCTGCTCGGCGTCGACCTGTCCTACCGCTTCATCGCGGGCATGGAGAAGATAGCCGAACTGGTACGCGCAGGAACGCTTGGCCGGCTGTTCGCGGTCGATCTCGTCTTCCACAACGCCTACGGTCCCGACAAGCCGTGGTTCTACGACCGCGCGCAATCGGGTGGCGGTTGCGTGATGGATCTCGGCATCCACTTGGTCGACCTCGCGATGTGGCTGACTGGCGAGGACGTCCAATCGGTGTCCTCGTCATTGTTTGCTGGCGGAGCGCCGCTGGCGGGTCGCGATACGGTGGAGGATTACGCCGTCGCCACGCTCACGCTCGACAATGACGTGACCGTCCGCCTCGCCTGTTCGTGGCGCCTCCACGCGGGCCAAGATGCGGTGATCGAGGCAAGCTTCTACGGCACGAACGGCGGCGCCACGATGCGCAACGTCGGTGGCTCGTTCTACGATTTCGAGACGCGGCACAATACCGGCACGCACGCGGCCGTCGTCGCCACTCCGCCCGAGGAATGGGGCGGTCGCGCCGCGGTCGATTGGGCACGCCGCCTTGCCGCCAATCCGCATTTCGACCCGCAGGCCGACGAGTTCGTCGCCACCGCGCGCGCGCTCGACCGCATCTACGCCGGGCAGTGAAGCTCACGCATCCGCCGCGCGCGATAGAACGCGCGGCGGATGCGCCATCAATACGTCAGATTGTACCGTTTCGCGCGCTCCTCGATCTTCTCGTCGAGCTTGAGCGCCGCGGCATGATCCTCGCTTCCACGCTTCGTGTCGCCGCCGCGGGTCAGCGCAACGCCGCGCGCGTAGCGTGACCAAGCGTTGTCGGGATCACCCTTCAGCGCGGCGTCGTAGTCCGCCACTGCCAGCTTCCACTCCCCGCGCCGCAGCCGCACCAGCGCGCGACTGTCGAGCGTGCTCACGTCGCCTTTGCGCAGCCGCAGCGCGGCGTCGCAATCGCTCAGCGCCTGATCGAGCCCGGTTCCGGCGAGCGCGCGCGCCCAGCACCGGCCGTTGAACGCCGACGCACGGCTGCTGTCCTCGGGATGCGCCTTGAACCACGAGTCATAATTGGCAACCGCGCGATCATAGTCGCCCAGTTCGGTCAACATGCCACCGACGCTCAACCGCCGGTCGGACTGCGGCGCGAGCGTCGCATCGACGGCGCGCAGATCGACGCGCGCGCCCATGCGATCCTCGTCGTGCAACCGCCGCCCCGCGCGCAGCATCCGTGCGTCGACGTCGCTCGGCGACAGGTCGATCGCACGGTCGAGATCGGCCGCCCCCGCCTTTTCGGCAACCGTCTCCGCCGACGTCGGCTCCTTGCCGCGCTTGTCATAGGCGATCGAGAAATGCGCCATCGCACGCTGGTACCGGTAATGTCCTTCGCCTGGCGCCATCACAATCGCCTTGTCGAAGTCGGCGATCGCCTCGGCATATCGCTTGTTTGATGCCGCGGCCGCACCGCGGCGGCTGTACCCGGCAGCATCGGTCGGCTGGGGCGTCTTGTCGTTGATCGCGATCACCGTGCCGTCAGCGGTCACCGCGCGTCGCGGATTGAGCCCGAACAACGGCCCGCCTTCGTAGGTGAAGAACATGACGCGCTGCGAATTCGAGACGAAGATGCGGTGCGTAAGAAAAAAGTCGATTCCGACCAGCATCTGCGTATCGCCCACGCCCATGTCGGCGAACTGGATCGTTGGCTTCCTCAACGCCTCGCCACCGACTTCGATCTGCTTGAACGTTGCCCGGTAGGTCTGGACATGCCGCATGCCCAGGCCACGGCTCAGTCCGTCCTCGCTGACCCCGGCCCCGCCCGGCACCACGCCGAGCCGCTTGGCCATTGCAGCCGACAACAATGACTCGTCAGCACCCGTATCGAACATCGCCTGCACCTTCTGGCCGTCGATCAGGATCTGCGCTTCGGTGTGAGGGTTGAACACGCTGCCGGGCTGACGGATCAGGTTCAACATGCTGACCGGCCGATCATCCGCCCAATAAGCGAGATTGCCTCCCTTACATCCGGTCACCTTCATCAAGCGCACGACACCGTGCGGCAGGTCGTACTCGACGTCCATCGCGCCGAGAATATTCTGCCCGATCAACCCGGCGGTGCCGGTGTCGCTGCCCGCGACGACGAAGTCGACCTTGGGGATCGGAATGCCTGCAAGGGCGAAGTTGCGCGCGTTGGCGACGCCCGCGGACGCGTCGCCGCCGATGCCAGACACGAAGAACCCGTCAATCTTGCGAATTTGCAGGCCGAATTCCTGCGCCGACGCGCGTGACAGCGTGCTGTAGAATGCGCCGCTATCGAGGATGAAGCGCGCGGTCTTGTCGCCGAATTTTGCCGAGATCATCGGCTGCCGCCCTGCCATCGTAACCGGCAGGGTTGCCGCGACACGCACCTCGCATTTGTCCGCCGCCCATGCACCTGTCGGAAACGATCCGCCCAACAGCGCCGCTAGAATGAAGCCCTTACGCATCCACACTCCCCCACGCCCGCGCTCCCCAGCACGGGTTTGGGAGAACCTAGCCCGGGCTGCGGCGCGCGCAAACGACCGGAATTTACAGTTGGTCGAAGTCGATCGCGGCGTGGCGGTCGAGCCAGTTGTGCGCTTCCGGCATCGGATATTTCAGCCCCGTCGCGCAGTTGAACAGCACGACTTCCTCGTCCTCATCGACCTCGCCGTCCTTAAGCGCCTGCTTGTACGCCGCCAGCGTCGCGCCGCCTTCGGGGCACAACAGCAAGCCGTCGCGTCGCGCGCAGTCATCAACCGCCCTGAGGATCGCCGGATCGCCGACGCCCAGCGCCTTGCCCCCGCTCTCGCGCACCGCGCGCAGGATCAGGAAGTCGCCGACTGCGCGCGGCACACGGATGCCCGCCGCCACGGTGTGTGCGTCCTCCCAGCGCTCGGCATGTTCCTCGCCCGCCTCGAACGCGCGAACGATCGGCGCGCAGCCCGACGCCTGCACCGCGTACATCCGCGGCCGCTCCGAGCCGATCCAGCCCAGCCGCTCGAGCTCGTCGAACGCCTTCCACATCCCGATCAGCCCGGTCCCGCCGCCGGTGGGATAGAAGATCGCGCGGGGCAGTCGCCAGCCGAGCTGCGCGGCGAGTTCCAGCCCCATCGTCTTCTTGCCCTCGATCCGGTACGGCTCCTTCAGCGTCGAGAAATCAAACCAGCGCCCTTCCGCCGCCCCCTTGCCGACGATCGCGCCGCAATCATCGATCAAGCCGTTGACGCGCCACACCCGCGCACCCTGCGCCTGGATTTCGCGCACGTTGATCTCGGGCGTATCCTCGGGACAGAACACGATCGTCTCGATGCCGCAGCGCGTCGCGTACGCCGCTAGCGCCGCGCCCGCATTGCCGTTGGTCGGCATCGCGATCCGCTTGACACCCAATTCCTTCGCCATCGCCACCGCCATGACGAGCCCGCGCGCCTTGAAGCTGCCCGTCGGCAACCGCCCCTCGTCCTTAACCAGCACGTTGGCGCCGCCGCTTTTGGGTACCGGGATCAGCGGCGTCTCGATCTCGCCCAGGCTGACGATATCGCGCGTGTGCCTGACCGGCAGCAGCTCGCGCCACCGCCACAGATCGGTCTCGCGCGTGGCAAGCTGGTCGCGCGACAGTGCCGTACCCACCGCGTCCAGATCGTAGCGCACCAGCAACGGTCGCCCGGCCCGTGAGAGATTATGCAGTTGGTCCGCCTCGTACCGCTCCCCCGTCATCGAACATTCGAGGTGCGTGACGAAGGTCGGGCGATCGGCGGAAAGATTCTCGTTCATGGACACGAGTTCTAGAGCTCCCGTGCGCCGACACAATGCCCGCCACCGAAACGAGAAGGGGCGAGGACACCGTCCCCGCCCCTCGCAATCCCGTCACCCGGACTTGATCCGGGCACCCGCTTTCTTCCACCCGCAGCAATAGAAGCGGGATCCCGGCTCAAGGCCGGGATGACGGGCAATGAGTTAACCTCCTCGCCGCTCAGTCCGGCTTCTTCGCCACCGCGACCAGCGCGGGGCGCAGCAGGCGATCCTTGATCATCCAGCCCGACTGCATCTCCTGCACGATCGTGCCGGGCTCGGCGTCGCTCGGCATCTCCATCATCGCCTGATGCTTGTTGGGGTCGAGCGGCTCGCCCATTGCGGCGATGCGCGTGATGCCGTTGCGCTCGAACACCTTTTCCAGCTCACGGCCCGTAGCTTCCAGGCCCGTCACCAGCCCCTTGAACTTGTCGTCGCCGCGCAGCTCGGCCGGGATCGCGGCGAGCCCGCGCTCCAGATTGTCGGCGACCGACAGCACGTCGCGCGCGAAATTGGTCGCGGCATAGGCGCGCGCGTCGGCGGCATCCTTTTCCGCCCGGCGGCGCACGTTCTGGATGTCGGCGCGCGCGTACAGCGTTTCCTGCTGCGCGGCGGCGAGCTGTTCCTCCAGCTCGGCGATCCGCGCGGCTTGGCCGTCATGCTCGGCCAGCTCGGGTGCTGCCTCGGCGGTCTGTTCGCGCAGGTCTTCGGTCGTCTCGTCGGCCATCATTGCCCCTGTGTTTGATACGAATCTGATTGCGATTGGCGCCGCTCAACCCATCAATCGGGCGAGCGTCGCCGCGGTGAAATCCACTATCGGCACGATCCGCGCGTAGTTCAACCGCGTAGGCCCGATCACGCCGACCACCCCGACGACGCGTCCGTCGAGCCCGCGGAACGGTTTCGCGATCACCGACGAGCCCGATAGCGCGAACAGCTTGTTCTCCGCACCGATGAAGATGCGCGTCGCATCGCCCGCACTCGCCGCACCCAGCAGCGCGGCAACCTCCTGCTTGCCCTCCAGATCGTCGAGCAATTCGCGCACCCGCTCCAGGTCCGCCGCTGCCGCATCGTCGAGCAAGCGCCCCTGCCCGCGCACGATCAGCACCGATCGCCGCGCCCCGTCCTCGCTCCACACCGCCAGCCCGCGCTCCACCAGCGTCCGCGCCGCCGCGTCCAGCGCACTCTGCCCCTCGCCCAGCTCGCGCTCGATCCGCGCGCGCGCTTCGGCGAGCGTCAATCCGCCGAGTGTTGCGGTCATGTAGTTGCCGGCCTCGACCAGCGCCGACGCGCCGATCCCCGACGGCAGGTCGACCACGCGGTTCTCGACCCCGCCGTCCTCCGCCACCAGCACCGCGAGTGCCTGTGCCTGCCCCAACGGCACGAACCCGATCGAGCGCAGCACCGCCTCGCGCTTGGGCACCATCACCAGCCCCGCGCACGCCGACAATCCCGACAGTGCCGCGGTGGTCGCCGCCAGCGCTTCCTCCACCGGCCCGCGATTGGCCGCGCGCGCCTCGATCTGCGCACGCTCCTCCGCGCTCGGCTCCAGCGCCTGCATCATGCCGTCGACGAACAGGCGAAGCCCGCGCTCGGTCGGCATCCGCCCCGCGCTGGTGTGCGGCGCCGCGAGCAGCCCCATCGCTTCCAGTTGCGCCAGCACGCCGCGGATCGAGGCGGGCGACAGGTTCAATCCCGCCTGCGCCAGCGTCTTCGATCCCACCGGCTGCCCGCTGGTCAGATAGCCGTCGACCACGCGGCGAAAGATGTCGCGCGCGCGGTCGGACAATTCGGCGATCGGCGGGGTCGCGCTCATGGAACGGAATGTATGCGCGCAGCGCGCGTCGCTCAACCGGGTGCGCTCTTGGATCAAGGCACCTGACCAACGCGACTGATCGCCGGCCACCTGCCAACCACCGCTGGCGTCGCCCACCGCTGCCCGCTAGGAACCACGTCACATTACCCAAGGAGTTCCCATGCGTCCCAGCGGCCGTGCGCCCGACCAGATGCGCGCCATCGCGATCGAGCCCCATTTCACCCGCCACGCGGAAGGGTCCGTCCTGATCGGCTTCGGCGACACGCGCGTGCTCGTCACCGCCAGCGTTGAGGAGCGCGTCCCGCCGTTCCTGCGCGGCAAGGGTCAGGGCTGGGTGACGGCCGAATACGGCATGCTGCCGCGCGCCACCCACACCCGCGGCAGCCGCGAGGCCGCAAAGGGCAAGCAGTCGGGCCGCACGCAGGAAATCCAGCGGCTGATCGGGCGCTCGTTACGCGCGGTCACCGACATGAAGCTGCTCGGTGAGCGGCAGATCACGCTCGACTGCGACGTGATCCAGGCCGACGGCGGCACGCGCACTGCGGCGATCTCGGGCGCGTGGGTCGCGCTCCGCCTCGCGGTCAACACGCTCATGGCGCAGGGGAAGCTCACCGCCGACCCGATCACGCAAAAAGTTGCCGCGGTGTCGTGCGGCATCTATCAGGGGCAGCCGGTGCTCGACCTCGATTACGTCGAGGACTCGAACGCCGACGCCGACGGCAATTTCGTCCTGCTCGGCAACGGCCACATCGCCGAAGCGCAGGCAACCGCCGAGCATGCCACCTACGACGAGGAAGCGCTGCTCCGCCTGCTCCGCCTCGCCCGCATCGGCTGCACCGAGATATTCGCCGCGCAGGACCGCGCGACGCAATGAGCGGCGAGGGCAACGAACCGCAGGCGATCCGCAAGCTCCAATCCGGCAAGCTCGTCATCGCCAGCCACAATGCGGGCAAGGTGCGCGAGATCGCCGCGCTGCTGGAAGGCCGCGGGCTCGAGGTGATCTCGGCGGGCGCGCTCGACCTGCCCGAGCCGGAGGAAACCGGCACCACCTTCGTCATGAACGCGGAGCTGAAGGCGCGCGCCGCCGCCGATCTATCGGGCCTCCCCGCGCTCGCCGACGACAGCGGGCTGTGCGTCGAAGCATTGGGCGGCGATCCCGGCATCTTCTCCGCGCGCTGGGGCGGCGAGAACAAGGATTTCGCCCACGCGATGCGGCTGGTCGAGGACAAGCTCGCGCAGCAGCCCCACGCGCCCCGAGACGCGCATTTCGTCTGCGCGCTCGCGCTCGCCTGGCCCGATGGCCACGTCGAATGGTTCGAGGGCCGCGTCGACGGCACGCTCGTCTGGCCACCCCGCGGCGACAAGGGCCACGGCTACGACCCCGTGTTCCGGCCCGCAGGCCACGACGTGACGTTCGGCGAGATGGACGAACCCGCAAAGAATGAGATCAGCCACCGCGGCGACGCCTTCCGCCAGATGGTCGCGGCGGTGTTCTGATCGGCGTGGTGGCGGTCGAGTTGGAAGTTTTGGGGCGTGTACCAACGGTTTCGCGCCAACGTCACCCCGGAGCTGATCCGGGGTCCCGCTGCCTTCTTCTATCACGTCCAAGAAGCGGGATCCCGGATCAAGTCCGGGACGACGGGAGTTGCTAAGTCGGAAAGCGCTAGGAGCAGAAGATGCACATGCCGGTTCTCGTCTACCTCGCCGTCGCCGCGCTGATCGCCCTCGTCGGCTTCATCATCGCGCAGGTCGTGCCCGGCGCGGGCGTGCCGTTCGTGATCTTCGCGTCGCTGATCTGGACCGGCTATTCCGCCCGCCGCGCGCAGGATCGCGCGCGCTAGTTCACTCCGCGGCCAGCGCCTGCGCGGGCTGATCCGCCACCACCCGCAGCGTCCGCTCGCTGGGATCGATCGGATCGAGGAAGAACGCGCCCGCGTCGCGATTGGCGGTCAGCGATTGGACATGCGCCGCGCTGATCCGCTGCCCCGGCACCAATCGCGGCACGCCCGGCGGCGCGGGCGCGATCATCTCCGCTGCGATCCGGCCCTCGGCCTGGGCCAGTGGCACCTGCTCGGCCGCGCCGAACAGCGCCTCGCCCGGGTCGATCGCCATGTCGACGCCCAGCGCGCTGATCGGCGGCGCATCGCCGGTCGGTGCGAGCGACAAGGTGCCCTTGCGCAGCCCCTTCGCGCACGCCGCCAGCCCGCGCGCCAGTGCGCGCACGTCGCTCGCCGTCGTGCCCGGCGCGACGATCGCCAGCAGGTGCCGCGCGTCGGACAACCCGACGCTGACGCGATATTCCTTGTTCAACCAATCGTCGATCGCATAGCCCGACACGCCCAGCCCGCTCACGTCGATCAGTACCTTGGTCTCGTCCAGGTCCGCGCCCGCGGGCAGATCGTCGCGACCGAAGACGCGCACGCCCTTGATCTTGCCGAGCTTGCGCCGGAGGTCGGCCGCGCGCGCCAGCGCTTCGCCCCACATTTCCTCGCCGTGCAGCACGTGCTCGCGCCGCGCCACGTCCAGGCTGGCGAGGATCGGCACCGAGGGGCTGGTCGTCTCGAACAGCTCGTACGCCATCCACAATCGCTGGCGATCGACCAGTTCGCCGCGCGCGAGCAGCGCGGACCCTTGCGTCAGCGCCCCCATCGTCTTGTGGACGCTGTAGACCGCGACATCGGCATCCTTGGTCAACGCGTCGTCGGGTAGCCCTTCGCAGAAGGCGAACGCCCCGCCCCACGCCGCGTCGCAGATCAGCGGCAGCCCACGCGCGTGACAGATGGCGGCGAGCGCGGCGATGTCGCTGGTCACGCCGAAATAGGTCGGCGACACGACCACGAACGCCTTGGCCTGCGGGTGCTGGTCGAGCGCTGCGGTCAGCGCCTCCGACGCGACGCCATGCTCGATGTCGAAGGTCGCGTCGATCATCACCGGGACGACCTGCGCCTTCAACCCCACCGCCAACGCGTGCGCGCGCTCGGCCTTATGGACGTTGGCGGCGAGCAGCACCGTGTCGCCTGGCCCCGCGACCGCGGCGAGCGCGGTGTGCAGGCTCTGCGTCGACCCACCGGTCACGAACCGGCAGAAGTCCGCCTGCCACGCCTCCGCCGCGATCTCGTGTGCGCGCTGGAGCACGTGCGCGCCCTCCGTGCGGTCGTCCAGGCCCTTGGGCGTGATCACGTCGGCCTCGAACACGCGCTTGCCAAGCGCCTTGGCAAGATCGCGCGGGACGGCGGCTCCCTGATGGTGGCCGGGCGCGCCGAAGCCGTGAACCTTGTTGCGCTCCATCTGCTGCAAGGCGTCGAGAATGGGGGCTTGGGTCTGATCCATGCGGCAGGAACGCTGCCCTGTCGTACGGTGTCCTACCGTTCCACCCATGTCATGAAAATAAATCAGTAAGCGCGCTCACCCACCACGTTTCCCGGCGGTGAATAGCGGCAGACGAGGAAATCGTCGCGCGCGTTGCTGGCGAGTGCGCAGCCGACCGCGCGCGTGCCGCGCCACACGATCTGCGTGTAGTGCGCCACGTCGCCCGCCCGCCCGGTACGGCTGAACCCCGGCGTCGCCGCGTTGACGAAATCGCGTCGCTCGGCGAGCCACAGGTCGATCATCTCGGCGTAGGAGTAGGCGTCGCGCGTACCCGTGAACAGATTTTCGCCCTCGCCGTGCTGATCGGCGTGCGCGAAGCGGCCGCTCGCCGCCATCGCCTCGGCATAGTTGCGCGCATCCGCCGACAGTCCCTTGTCCCAAACGAGCGGGGCCAGGCCGAGCGCCGCGCGCGCCGCATTGTGCCGCGACAGCATTATCCGCTCGAGCAGCGCCGGACCGCGCGGCGCGGGTGTCGTGCGCGTCAGCGGCTCGACAACCCGCTCCGGCGCGGGCGCACCACTGCCGGCGGAACACGCCGACAGCAGCAGGGCAAGCAGCGCGGCGTGGCGTTTCGGCGTCATCGCCGCCATATGGGCGCGGCATGACGCCCGACAATCCCGCCACGCGATCGCACTCCGAGGACGAGCCGCTCGCGCTCTACGTCCACTGGCCGTTCTGCGTCTCCAAATGCCCCTATTGCGATTTCAACAGCCATGTGCGCGAGCAGGTGGATCAGGCACGCTGGCGCGACGCACTGCTGCTCGATCTCGCGCACGAGGTCGCGGCGCTGCCCGGCCGGCGGCTCGGCTCGATCTTTTTCGGCGGCGGCACGCCCTCGCTGATGCCACCCGCGACCGTCGCCGCGATCATCCAGGCCGCCATCAGCGCCTGGTCGCCCGTGGCCGACCTCGAGATCACGCTGGAGGCCAATCCTTCGTCGGTCGAGGCCGCGCGCTTCGCCGACCTCGCCGCCGCCGGGGTCAACCGCGTCTCGCTCGGGCTGCAGGCACTCAACGACCGCGCGCTCCACTTCCTCGGCCGCGCACACGATGTTGCCGAGGGGCTGGGCGCGCTCGACACCGCGCAACGCAGCTTCGCGCGCGTCAGCTTCGACCTGATCTACGCCCGCCCCGGACAGCCGATCGACGATTGGGAGGCCGAGCTGCGCCGTGCCTTGTCGTTCGGGACCGAGCATCTGTCGCTCTACCAGCTCACGATCGAGCCAGGCACGCGCTTCGCGACCGAGGCCGCCGCCGGGCGCCTCGTCATTCCCGACGCCGACACCGCCGCCGACCTGTTCGAGCGCACCCGCGCGATCACCGCCATCGCGGGCATTCCGGCCTACGAGGTATCGAACCATGCGCGCGCCGGCGCGCAGAGCCGCCACAATCTCGCTTACTGGCGCTACCGCGACTATGCCGGCATCGGTCCCGGCGCGCACGGCCGCCGTCACGGACACGCGACGCAGCGCCGCCGCAAGCCCGAGAACTGGCTCGCCGCGGTCGATCGCAACCGCCACGGCATCGAGGTCGAGGAAGCGCTCGCGCCCGCGCTGCAGGCATCCGAAGCGCTGTTGATGGGCTTGCGGCTGGCGGAAGGGGTCGACCTTTCGCGCATCACCCGCCGTACGGGGCTCACCACCGACGAGTTGATCGACCGGCGCGCCGTCGCGCAGCTACCCGAGTTGATCCACCTCGACGGCGATCACCTGACCGTGACCGACGCCGGCATGCTGCTGCTCGACGCGATCCTGCCGCGCGTCGTTCGCGCCGACGAGCGCGCGGCGGCCTGATCCCGGTCGCCCCCGGCGACCATCCTTGTCGGGCCACCCGCCGCGCTAGCCCTCAATCGTCGAAGCGCGTCGGCGCGGGCGACACGGTGACCGTCGTTCCGCCGCGCACCTCCTGCACCTCCAGCGCGCGCTCCGCGACCCCGTCGCGTCCGAACCGGAACGCGCCGTCGATGCCCGCAAACCCGTCCGCGTCGCGCAGCCGGCTCTGCGGAAACGCGCTGCCGACGCGCCAGTCACGCGAGATGCGGACCACCAGCAGCACCGCGTCGTACCCCAGGCTCGACAGCCGGTACGGCGCCGCGTTGAAGCGCGCGCGGTAGTTCTGCGCGTACTGGCGGTAGAGATTGTCGGGCACGCTCGCGAACCACGCGCCATTCAGCGCCGCCTGGGTCGCTACCGTCCGGTCCGAATTCCACAATTCGGTGCCGAGCAACCGGGTCGACGGGCTCGCGCGGCGGAGCAGCGGCGCGGCGGCGGCTGCCGTGCTGCCGCCATCGGCGATCAGCACCGCGTCGAACGGCGCATCCCTGTTCATCCGCGTCACCGCCGATGCAACCGCCGCCGGCGCACGATCATAGGTCTGCAGCGACACCACGCGGCCGCCAGCCTGCTCGACTGCGCGCAGGAACACGCTCGACGCGCGCGATCCGTAGAGCGCGTTCGGCACCAGCCCGCCGAAGTTCGTCACCCCCTGGCTGCGTGCGAAACCGACCACGCGCTCGATCGACTGGCTCGGCGCATAGCCGAGCACATAGGTGCCGTTGCCACCCAGGCTGACGTCGTTGGAAAACGAGATCACGGGCACGCCCGCGCGCCGGGCGATCGGCGTCACCGCGCGCACGTCGTCGGCAAGCAGTGGCCCCAGGATCAACTGCGCCCCTTCCGCAATCGCCCGGTTCGCCGCTGCCGCCGCACCGGTCGCGGTATCGTAATTGGTGATCCGCACCTGCTGGCTGCGCGCGTCGAGCAGTGCGAGCTGCGTCGCATTGGCGATGCTGCGCCCGACCCCCGCGTTGCTGCCCGACAGCGGCACCAGCAGCGCGACGCGGTTGCGCTCGGCATCCTGCGGCACGCCCGCGATGACGCCGCCGGTGTCGCCGCGCGACGGACGCGGGCGTTCGGCCGCCGGACGGTCGGGCGCCGGTGCCGGTCCGCGCGGTACAACGGTCGCGCATGCGGACAGCAACACCGCGCCCGCGAGCGCCAATGCCTTCGACACCGCGCGTGCGAGTTGCGGCCCCTGCTTCGATTCTGCCATGACACCCCTCGTGGAACCCTTATCCCCCGGTCTGTACATCGTCGCGACGCCGATCGGCAATCTCGCTGACCTTTCGCCGCGCGCGGCCGACATCCTGACGCGCGCCGATGCGGTCGCGGTGGAGGACACGCGCGTCACCGCCGGGCTGCTGCGCCACGTCGGCGTCAAGCGTCCTATGCTGCCCTATCACGACCACAATGCCGAGGGCATGCGCCCGCAATTGATCGCGCGAATGGCGACGGAGGCGATCGCGCTCGTCTCCGACGCGGGCACACCGCTCATCTCCGATCCCGGCTACAAGCTCGTGCGCGACGCGCGTGCCGCCGGCCACAGCGTGGTGACGATCCCCGGTCCGTGCGCCGCGATCGCCGCGTTGACGCTCGCCGCGCTTCCGACCGACCGCTTCTTCTTTCTGGGCTTCCTGCCGTCGAAACAGCACGCCCGCGCCGAGGCGATCGCCGAGGTCGCCGGCGTCCGCGCGACCTTGGTGCTGTACGAGAGCGGCCCGCGCCTATCCGCCTGCCTCGCGGCGCTCGCGCAAGGATTGGGCGACCGCGAGGCAGCGGTCGCGCGCGAGATCACCAAGAAGTTCGAGGAAGCCGTGACCGGCCGGCTGTCCGTCCTCGCGGCGCGCTACGCCGATGCGCCACCCAAGGGCGAGATCGTGATCGTCGTCGGTCCGCCCGACGCCCCTGCCCCCGCGAGCGAGGCCGACGCCGACACGGCTCTTGCCGAAGCGCTTACCCGCCTTCCCGCCGCCAAGGCCGCCGGCGAGGTCGCCCGCGCGCTCGGCCTCGACCGCCGCATGCTTTATGCCCGTGCGATGGAGCTGAAGGGCGAGCGCTGATCGGTTGCATGCGACCCTGGCCCGTTAACGGCATTTAGACCGATACGGATCAATCTGGGCGCATGGAAGAAGCGTCCAAGACCGCCCAACCGTCGCGTGCGCAGCTCGGCGCGATCTGGCTGATCGCAGCATCGCTTTATTTCCTGCTCGCCGCATCGACCATCCACCTGACTAGCGACGGCAAGACCATCGCCGCGGTGTGGCCGGCGAACGCCGTCTTGGTCGCGCTGCTGCTGGTACAGCCGGCCCCGCGCTGGCTGACGGTGCTGAGCGCGGGGCTGGTCGGCAACATCGCCGCCAATCTTTTTACCCGCGGCACGGTAGCGGGTCCGTTGTTGTACAGTTTGGCCAACGCTGTCGAAGTCGTCGCCGCGACGCTCCTCATCAAGCGACGAACCGCCACGATCGACCTGTTGCGCTCGACGCATAGCCTGGTCCGCTTCGTGATCGTGGCCGGCATCGTCGCGCCGATGGCGAGCGCGCTACTAGGTGCTGCCACCGCTACGACCGTCTATGACCAAGCCTTCGCGCCCTCCTTCACTGCCTGGTTCCTCAGCGATGGCTTAGGCCTGCTCGTCTTTACGCCCGTGTTCACCGCGGTTCTCGACGGTCAGGTCAAAGCATGCTTCCTCAACAAGACAACAATGGAGCGTGCGGGCGCGATCGCGCTGATCGCAATGGTGGCGGGTACCGCATACGCCGTCTTCTTCGTCGCAACATCGCCGGCGTTGTTTCTGCTCTACGCGCCCGTCATGCTGGTGACCTTTCGCATCGGGCCGGTCGGCACCAAGATGGCGGTCGTGACGATCGCGGTGATGGGCTTCTGCGCGATGGCATCGGGACACGGCCCAGTTGTCATGGTGACGACCGATCCCACCGTGCAGGCGCATTTGTTTCAGTCTTTTCTGGCGATGCTGCTGCTCACCTGCCTGCCGGTCGCGGCCGAAATCTCCGAACGCAACCGGCTTGCCGAACAGTTGAAGGAGCGAGTGGCCACGGCGCATATCGAAGCAACCACCGACACGCTCACCGGATTGCTCAACCGCCGCGGGTTCGACCGCGCGGTCGCAGCGCTGCTGGCGGAACGGCCACCGTTGCTCTGCTGCGTCGCGATCGACGTTGATCGTTTCAAGTCGATCAACGGTCGCTGGGGGCATCATGTCGGCGACCGCGTGCTGCAGCATATCGCCGCAACGCTGCGGTCGAATACGAGGCCAGGAGACCTCATCGGCCGGCTGGGCGGGGACGAATTCATGATGATCCTGCGCGTCGGCGGCCGCGACGATGGCGAGACGATCTGCGCGCGCATACAGGCCGCGCTGCGACAACAGCCGATCCCGGCGGACGATAAGACGCAGATCATGGTGGCGATCAGTTGCGGCATCGCCGGACTTTCAAGCGGCGGCACGTTCGAGGACGCGGCCAGACGCGCGGACGAGGCATTGTACCAGGCGAAAGAGGGCGGGCGGAACGCAATCCGCGCCGCGGGATGAGCGTCGACGCCAGTACGCGCCGGGGACGCTTGATGGATCGATGAACCACCGTCCGCTCGGCTAGCATATCATCATGCACATGCCACGCCGTGCGTGCCGGTCGCTACGCCGCTGACAACGCCGGGCGAACACGCCGCTTGCTCCCGCAACCGCTTTCCCGCACCGTGCCGATGTGCCCCGCCCCGCCCCCACCCGCTCGCCCGAGCAGCGCCGCGCGGCGGAGACGAGCGGGCGGCGGGGTGAGCGGCTGGCGGCGTGGTGGCTGCGGCTGAAGGGCTGGCGCATCATCGATCGCCGCGTGCGCACGCCCGCGGGCGAGGTCGACCTCGTCGCGCGCCGCGGCGCTCTCGTCGCCTTCGTCGAGGTAAAGATGCGCCGCACCGCCGGCGAGCTCGACCACGCGATCGACCAGCACCGGCTCGCACGCGTCGCCGCCGCGGCCGAGGTGCTGATGCCGCGCTACGCGGGCCCCGGTGACGACATCCGCGTCGACGTGATCCTGCTCGCGCCCGGCACCCGCCCGCGCCATATCGAGAATGCGTGGATCGGCTGAGCGAGCCCGGCTGTCCTACGCGCCACTCACGCCGCTATCTCGGGTGCAGGCAGTGAAGGTCACGTGTCCTTCGCGCACACACATGCGCAGGGGTGTGACGTTAGTGACCTTCCGCGGGTGCCGCGCCACCCGCGGGTGACAAGCCCGCACCCTGCGCCTAGGTCGGCGCGACCACGCTGCCCGGAGGAACCATGTCGCTCACCGTCGCCGTCCAGATGGACCCGCTCGACCAGATCAACGTCGCGGGCGATTCGACCTTTGCGCTGATGCTCGCGGCCCAAGCGCGCGGGCACCGGCTGTTTCATTACCAGGCGGAAGACCTCAATTGGTCCGACGGGCGGCTGTGGACAAAAGCGCATCCGGTCACCGTTCAGCAGCCCTCGGCGCCGAACGCGGGCGACCATTTCCGCTTCGATGCGCCGATCAAGCTCGACCTCGGCGATGAGGCAGACGTGATACTGATGCGGCAGGACCCGCCGTTCGACCTCGGCTACATCACCGCGACGCACCTGCTCGAACGCATCGCGGACAAGACCTTGGTGGTCAACGACCCCGCGCAGGTGCGCAACGCGCCCGAAAAGGTGTTCGTGCTCGACTATGCGCGCTTCATGCCGCCAACGCTTGTCACCCGCAGCACCGACGAGGCGCGCGCGTTCCTCGCCGAACACGGCGCGATCGTCGTGAAACCGCTCCACGGCAATGGCGGCAAGGCGATCTTCAAGGTCGAGGAAGGCGGGCTCAACCTTTCCGCCTTGTTCGAGGTGTTCAATCAGACCTGGCGCGAGCCGCACATGGTTCAGGCTTTCCTCCCCGACGTGGCGAAGGGCGACAAGCGTATCGTGCTGGTCGATGGCGAGGTCGCGGGCGCGATCAACCGTCTGCCCGGCGAAGGCGAAATCCGCTCCAACCTCGCGGTCGGCGGGTCGGCAGAGAAGACCGGGCTGACGCCGCGCGAGCGCGAGATCTGCGACGCGCTCGGCCCCGAACTCAAGCGCCGCGGGCTGATCTTCGTCGGCATCGACGTGATCGGCGGCGAGTGGCTGACCGAGATCAACGTGACCTCGCCGACCGGCATCGTCGCGATCGAACGCTTCGACGGCACCGATGTCGGCGGGCTGATCTGGGACGCGATCGAGCGCAGCGTGGCGGAACGCTGAGCCTTCCGCGGCCGTTGCCCGCCCGTATGACCTGTCCTAAGCGCCCGTGACGACCCTCATCCTCGATTGGATCGCCTGGGGCGGTTACCTCGGCATCTTCCTGCTGATGGCGCTGGAGAACATCTTTCCGCCAATCCCGTCGGAGGTCATCATGGGACTGGGCGGCATCGCGGTCGCGCGCGGGCAGATGGCGATGGTGCCGCTGGTGCTATGGGGTACAGCCGGGACCACGATCGGCAATTTGTTCTGGTACGAGGTTGGTCGACGGCTCGGCTACGCGCGCTTCCGCCCCTTTGTCGAGCGTCACGGCCGCTGGCTGACGCTTGAATGGAATGACGTGGAGCGTATCCACACCTTCTTTCAGCGCCAGGGCGGCTGGGTCGTGTTCGTGTTCCGCTTCATGCCGACGTTCCGCACGCTCATCTCGCTGCCCGCCGGCATGACCGCGATGCCGCTGTGGCGCTTCATGCTGTGGACCTTCCTGGGCTCGGCGATCTGGAACGTGATCCTGGGCGGCGCGGGCTATTATCTCGGCACCCGCTACGCCGAGTTGGACAAATATGTCGGACCCGTGGGTCTCGTGCTGATGGCGCTCGCGGTCGTCGTCTACGTCTACCGCGTCATCACCTGGCACCCGCGCGGCAACTGACCGCCGCGTGACAGCGCCGCCCCGATCAGAGGTCGAGCGCCCAGCCGTCGCGGCCCTTGGGATCGATCGGCTTGTTCGGCACGTAGCGCGCCTCGCCGCCGCGCAGCCGCAGGATCGTCCAGTCGCCACGCCGGTCGACGGCCTCCAGCACGCAACCGCACGCCTCGAACGCCGCCACCACCTCGGCGCGCTGCGTCTCCAGCAACCCCGCCAGCACGATCGCGGCCGCTGGCGCCGCGATCGCCGCCACCTCCGGCGCCATCGAGATCAACGGCCCGGCGAGGATGTTGGCGATCACCAGATCGTACGGCGCCGCCGCCGCAATCTCGTCACTCAGCGCGCCGTCGGCGACGACCAGCCGCAGCCCCGACACGCCGTTCGCCGTTGCATTCTCCGCTGTCACGGTGATCGCGGCGGGGTCGATGTCGGTCGCGGTGATCGACGCGGCGGGCCAGAGATGCTGCGCGGCGAAGGCGAGCAGACCCGTCCCCGTCCCCAGATCGATGACGTTGCCGAACTGGGTCGCCGCCAGTCCATCGAGCATCGCCAGGCATCCCGCGGTCGTCGCATGGTGCCCGGTGCCGAATGCCTGCCCCGCGTCGATCAGAAAGGCGCGACCGCCCTCGGGCGCTTGGAGCGGGTGCGCGCTGGTATGTACCACGAACCGTCCTTCGCGGATCGGCTCCAGCCCGGCCTGGCTCATTGTGACCCAATCCTGCGCGGTCAGCGGCGTGATCGCCGCCTCGCTGCCCGCCGCGCTCGGCACCAGCGCGCGCAGCGCCGCGATCATCGCCTCGTCGGGCTCATGCTCGCAATAGGCGTCGAGCCGCCAGCGCTCGCGATCATCCTCGACTTCCTCCGTCGTCATCAACACCGCGTCGATCGTCAGATCGTCCGCCGCGTCGATCGCCTCTGCCTCGGCGCGGGTGCATGGCAGCGTCACGCGCCAGCTGTCGATCACGGCGTCGCTCGACACCTCGCCGTCAGCGGACATAGCTCGCCCCGTTCACGTCGATCACCGCGCCCGTCATCGACGCCGGCGCATCGAGCGCCAGCCAGCGCGCGGCCTCCGCCACTTCGTCGGGCGCCGCGACCCGGCCGAGCGGAATGTCGGCGAGCAGCTTGTCGCCGCCGCGGCTGGCGAGATAATCCTCGGCCATCCCGGTCATCGTGAACCCCGGGCAGATGGCGAACGCCAGGATGCCCTGCGCCGCATAACCGCGCGCGATCGTCTTGGTCATCGCGACCATGCCGGCCTTGGATGCGGCGTAATGCCAGTGCGACGGGCTGTCGCCGCGATAGGCCGCGCGGCTGGCGACGTTGACGATCCGCCCGCCGCAGCCGCGCTCGTGCCAGTGGCGCACCGCGCGGCGACACAGGATCGCCGAAGCGGTCAGATTGACCTGCATCGTGCGCTCCCAATTGGCGAGCCATGCGTCATCGGCATCGTCTAGCGGGGCGGCCTCGAACACACCGGCATTGTTGATCAGCACGTCGACCCGCCCATCTAGCTGCGCGAGCGCGGCATCCCACAAACGGTCTGGTGCGGCAGGATCGGCGAAATCGGCCGCGATGCCGCTGGCGGTGCCATGCCCAACGACGTGGTGGCCGCCATTGCGAAGCGTTTCGGCGATCGCGGCGCCGATGCCGCGGCTCGATCCGGTGAGAAGGATGTTGGTCATGGGGCGCCGCTGTAGGCCGCGCCCGCGCGCGCAGCAACGCCCCGGCGAGCGGCGCTTACGCGACGCTCTGCGCGAACTGCTCGGCCGATCCGCGCAATGCTTCCAGCCGTGCCTCGACGCTGACGAATTCACCTTTCAGCGCGTCGATCTCGGAGGCGACGCCTTCGGTATCGGCGCGGATCGCGGCAACCGTGTGCGACATCGAGTCGGCGGCGAGCGCCGTTTCGTTCACCGCGGCGGTGATCGCGGTCACCGTATGCGCCTGCGCTTCCATCGCGTGGCGGATGCGCGTGGCCGAATCCTGTACCTCCAGCACTGTGGTGCGGATCGAGGCCGAGGTGTCGACCGTCACGCGCGTCGCGGCCTGGATCGCGGCGATCTTGCCCGCAATGTCGTCGGTCGCGCGCGCGGTCTGGTTGGCGAGGCTCTTGACCTCTTGTGCCACCACCGCGAAGCCGCGCCCGGCGTCGCCCGCGCGCGCTGCCTCGATCGTCGCGTTGAGCGCCAGCAGGTTGGTCTGCCCGGCAATGTCGCGGATCAGCCCCAGGATCGACTCGATCGACTTGGCGTGCTCGCTCAGCGCTTCCGACACGCCAACGGCGTCGCCCGCCTGTCGCCCCGCCCTCGTCGCGATCTCGGCCGCGGCCTCCACCTCGACGCGCGCGTCCTCGATTGCGCGGATCAGCCCGGCCGCGGTCGATGCCGCGTCGCGCATCGCCACCGCCGATTGCTCCGCCGCCGCTGCCACCTCGCTCGTCTTGCCCAGCATCCCGCGCGCCGACGCCGATGCGCCCGCCGCCTGAACGCGCGCGCGCTGTCCCGATGTTGCTGCCTCGCCGATGCCGCCGAAGATACGGTCGCGGAACAGCACCCCCGCCGCGGTCCGCTCGGCCTGCGCGCGCGCCGCTTCGCTCTCGCCCAGGTGCGTCGCCATGACGTTCGCCTCGACCAGCGCGAGCCGCTGCACCACGTCGGCGATCCGTCCGAACGGCATCTGCGTGGCGCCCTCGATCAGTTGAAGCGCGCGCGCGTGCGCGAACGACAGGGCTGCCAGTAACGCCGGCAAGGGCACGCCGGTCGCGCGCGCCAATTCTACGTGTCCACGTGCCAACCGCTGCCATTCGCCGTCGAACGGCCGGGCGTAGCGCGTCCGCGTGTAGGCGGCACTGCGCCTGATCTGCTTGGCGAGGCCCGCTTCGCCGAGCGTCCCGCGGAACGCGGTCGCGACCGGCAGCGCCAGATAATGTTCCCAGAAAGCGGCGGACACCTGCTGCCAGGCGTCGCCGCTGTCGAGCACGCGGGTAATCTCCGCGCACACCGGCGCGATCGCACCGTCCCAGTCATAATCGCGGACCTCTTCGGCAAAGGTGCGCGCGCCCGCACTCCAGATCGCAGCGTTCATGAACGTGTCCTCAGGCCGCGACCTTGGTGACGAAATCGCTCGCGCTGCCCTCCAGCGAGCCGAGCCGCAGCGCCAGCGCATCGAACCCGTTGCCGAGTGCGTCGATCTCGGAGGCGACGCCTTCGGTATCGGCGCGGATCGCGGCAACCGTGTGCGACATCGAGTCGGCGGCGAGCGCCGTTTCGTTCACCGCGGCGGTGATCGCGGTCACCGTATGCGCCTGCGCTTCCATCGCGTGGCGGATGCGCGTGGCCGAATCCTGTACCTCCAGCACTGTGGTGCGGATCGAGGCCGAGGTGTCGACCGTCACGCGCGTCGCGGCCTGGATCGCGGCGATCTTGCCCGCAATTAGGAGGGTTAATGCCTCGTTGAACCCGTCGCGACCGTGGTGCTGTGCTTGCATCGCGCGGTATCACGGCTAAGGGCGTAGGCTGAAAGGAACCGCCGTTGGCCAGCCGACCCGCACCCCGCTCCCGTCCGAGAAGCCCGCACCTCTTCACGGGCCCGATGCAATTTCATTACCGCTTCAGCCCGGCGATGCTAACGTCGATCATCCACCGGGCCACCGGCGCGACGATGGCGACGGTCGGTGCGATGCTGCTGGTGTGGTTCCTCGCGGCGATCGCGTCGGGTGAGAGCGCCTATGCGACCTTCGTCGACGTGTTCACCACCGATCGCGGCAATTTGAACGTTCTCGGCTATGTCGTCGGCATCGGGCTGACCTGGACCGTGTTCCAGCACATGGCGAGCGGCATCCGCCACCTGATGATGGACACCGGCGCCGCGTTCGAGCTGAAGGTCAATCAACTCGCCGCGCGGCTGACCTTTGTCTTCTCGATCGCGATGACGATCCTGTTCTGGCTCTGGCTGGGGTTGAAGTAATGAGCACCGAACTCGGCCGCGTCCGCGGTTACGGCAGCGCACACGAGGGTGTGCACCATTGGTGGCACCAGAAACTCACTGCGGGCACCAACCTGCTGCTGATGGTGTGGCTGCTCACGTCGCTGGCGATGCTGCCCGCCTATGACTTCGCCACGATACGGCTGTGGCTCGGCTCGGCCTGGGCAGCGATCCCGATGCTGCTGCTGATCGTCTCGATCACCTATCACTTCCGTCTAGGCCTGCAGGTCGCGATCGAGGATTACGCGCGCATGCAGAGCCGCTTCGTCGCGATCGTCCTGCTCAACGTCTACGCTGCGGCGATCGCGGGCGTTGCCATCTTCTCCATCCTCAAGATCGCCTTCGGAGCCGCGCAGTAATGGCTGCCTATCAGATCATCGACCATACCTATGACGCGGTTGTCGTGGGCGCGGGCGGCTCGGGCCTGCGCGCGACGATGGGCATCGCGGAGAGCGGCCTGAAGACCGCCTGCATCACCAAGGTGTTCCCCACGCGCAGCCACACGGTCGCGGCGCAGGGCGGCATCGCCGCATCGCTCGGCAACAATTCGCCCGATCACTGGTCGTGGCACATGTTCGACACGGTCAAGGGTTCCGACTGGCTCGGCGACCAGGACGCGATCGAGTACATGGTGCGCGAGGCACCGCAGGCGGTGTACGAGCTCGAACACGCCGGCGTGCCGTTCAGCCGCAACGACAACGGCACGATCTACCAGCGTCCGTTCGGCGGCCACATGCAGAACATGGGCGAAGGCCCGCCGGTGCAGCGCACCTGCGCGGCTGCCGACCGTACCGGTCACGCGATGCTCCACGCGCTGTACCAGCAATCGCTCAAGTACGACGCCGACTTCTATGTCGAATATTTCGCGCTCGACCTGATCATGGAGAACGGCGTCTGCCGCGGCGTCATCGCGCTCTGCATGGAAGACGGCTCGATCCACCGTTTTCGCGCGCACAACGTCGTGCTGGCGACCGGCGGCTACGGCCGCTGCTATTTCTCCGCGACGTCGGCGCACACCTGCACCGGCGACGGCAACGCGATGGTGCTGCGCGCCGGGCTGCCCTTGCAGGACATGGAGTTCGTGCAGTTCCACCCGACCGGCATCTACGGCGCAGGCGTGCTCATCACCGAGGGCGCGCGCGGCGAAGGCGGCTACCTCACCAACTCCGAGGGTGAGCGCTTCATGGAGCGTTACGCACCCTCGGCGAAGGACCTCGCCAGCCGCGACGTCGTCGCGCGCTCGATGGCGGCGGAAATGCGCGAAGGCCGCGGTGTCGGGCCGGAGGGCGATCACATCTACCTCCACCTCGACCACATCGATCCCAAGGTGCTGCACGAGCGGCTGCCCGGCATCACCGAGACGGGCAAGATCTTCGCCGGCGTCGACCTGACGCGCCAGCCGCTGCCGGTCACGCCGACCGTCCACTATAACATGGGCGGCATCCCGACGAACTATCACGGCGAGGTCGTGACCTTGCGCGACGGCAACCCCGACGCGGTCGTGCCCGGCCTGTTCGCGGTCGGCGAGGCGGCGTGCGTGTCGGTTCACGGCGCGAACCGTCTGGGATCGAACAGCCTGATCGACCTGGTCGTGTTCGGCCGCGCAACCGGTCTGCGCGTCCGCGATATTCTGAAGCCCAACACGCCGCACAATCCGCTGCCCAAGGGATCGGAGGAGATGGCGCTGACCCGTCTCGACACGTTCCGCAACGCCGCTGGGTCCACGCCCACGGCGCTGATCCGCCGCGAGATGCAGCAGACGATGCAGAAGCATTGCGCGGTGTTCCGCGACACCGCGCTCCTCGCCGAGGGCGTGCAGAAGATCGATCAGGTTTACGCCTCGATCGGCGACGTGTCGGTCAAGGATCGCTCGCTGATCTGGAACACCGATCTGGTGGAAACGCTGGAGCTCGACAACCTGCTGTCGCAGGCGGTCGTCACGATGCGCTCGGCCGACAACCGCAAGGAGTCGCGCGGCGCGCACATGCACGAGGACTTCCCCGAGCGCGACGACGCGAACTGGATGAAGCACACCATCGCGACGTTCGATGGTTGGGGTGGCAAGGGCGGACAGGTCGCGATCGATTATCGCCCGGTGCACGATTACTCGCTGACCGACGATATCGAGTACATCAAGCCCAAGAAGCGCGTGTACTAAGCAACTTCACACGAACTTGCGTCGCCCCGGACATGATCCGGGGCCGCGCTCCTTCTCTACGGCGTAGAAAAGCGGGGTTCCGGATTAACTCCGGGATGACGACGGTGGCGTGCAGCCCGATCGGCTCGATCAACGCCGGTTCAGCCGATTATGGTCCCGCGGGGTCCCACTCCTAAGCAGCTCCCGCCCTTCCATATTCCCGCGGTGTCGCGGCCTCGCCATCTTTCCGACTCCACCAGATCCCCGCCCCGGCCAGCGCTGCGCCGAGCGCCAGTGTCGTCGCTGGATGCCGCATCGCGGCGGTGTAGAGGCTGAATCCTTTTCCGCTCTGGTCACGCGATCGCTCCACGCCGTCATGCGCGGGCGCGAACAGATTGTCCGGTCGGGGCTGATTCTTCGTTGGATCGACGAACAGCGCTGATCCGATCGCCGCCACACGGTCGAACAACGCGGGTGCGTGCTGCGCGAACAGCACCTGCGCCTTGCCCGCACCGCCCACCGTCACGCCGCGCATCGGCCGGGTCGCCGCGTCCAGGATCGCTTCTGCGACCAGGGTTGGATCGTAGACCAGCGGCGGGATGCGCGCCTTGCCGCCGACGTGGTTGCTGGCGTGTTCGGCAACCGGCGTGTCGATGCCTGACGGCTGGATCAGCGTAACCGAGATCGGCGCGCCCTCCTGCAGCAACTCGCCCCTGAGCGTGTCGATATAGCCCTTCACCGCGTGCTTGCTCGCGGCATAGGCACCCATCAACGGACTGGGCATCCCCGCCGCGATCGAGGCGACGGTGATCAGCGCGCCGCCCTGCTCGCGCAGGTGCGGCACTGCCGCCGCGCACCCGTTGACGACGCCGAAATAATTGGTGCGGAACAGCCGTTCGTGCTCGTCGAACGGCGTGTCGACCAACTTGGCATAGATCGCGACACCGGCATTGTTGACCCAGCTATCGATGCGCCCGAACCGAGCCACCGCGTGCCGGGCGACGCGCGCCACGGCTTCGGGATCACCGACATCGGCGGCGATCGCATAGGCTTCACCGCCTGCCGCCTCGATCTCACTCACCAATTCGGCGAGGGCGGCATCGTCGCGCGCGACCAGCACCAGTTTCGCGCCACGGGACGCCGCCATGCGCGCGGTCACCAGCCCGATCCCAGACGTGGCGCCCGTGATCGCGATCACCTGCTGGTCGATCGGCTTCAGCTTCAATGACATAGCAGAACTTCCCTCTCGTTGTCCGCTCAGCGAACAGGCCGCGTGCGCGTTCCCTCCGCCAATTATGCTTGACCTGCGCCGTGCTGCGCCCGCTAATCTGATGGTGGGGGGATTTGAGCATGCGCACGCTTCTGCCGCTCGTCATCGCATTGTTCGCAAGCGCCGCCGCGGCGCAGCGCTACCAACCCGTTCGCTACACCCTGCCCGCCCCCGTGTTCGCGGGTGACGACGGCGAGACGCAGGTGCAGGCCGACATGGGGATCGATGTCGAGCGCGACCGGCCCGCACGCTGGCGCCTCGCCGAGCATCGCCGGCTCGATCGCGCGCTCTCCGCGGTGCGGCCGCAGCGCGCCGGCAGCGTCGACGCCTTCGTGATCGTCGCCGCGCTCGACAGCGATCCCGTGTTCGGACGCGAGGCGCGCGAGGCGGCGCGGGTGCTCGCCCGGCGCTATCACGCCGATGGGCACGTCATCCTGCTCGCGGGCAGCGACGGCACGCGCGACAGCGATCTGCCGATGGGCAGCCCCGGCAACCTCGACCTCGCGCTGGCGCGCGTCGCCGAGGTGATGGACCCCGCAGAAGATGTGCTGATCCTCTACACCACCAGCCACGGCGCGCCGTTCGGGCTCTACTATAACGATGGCGACCAGGGATATGGCGCGGTGTCGCCCAGCAGGCTGTGGAGCCAGTTGTCGACGCTCGGCATCCGCAACCGGTTGATCCTGCTCAGCGCCTGTTACTCGGGCGTGTTCGTGCCGATGCTGTCGTCGGACACGACCGCGATCGTCACCGCCGCCGCGTCCGATCGCCCGTCCTTCGGGTGTCAGGCGGACAATGACTGGACCTTCTTCGGTGACGCGCTGATCAACACCGCACTCAGGAAGCCGCAACCGCTCGCCGCCGCGGTCGATCAGGCGCAGAGCCTGATCGCGGGATGGGAGAAAGCCGCCGCGCTCGATCCCTCTCGCCCGCAGGTCGCGATCGGCGCGGGCGCGGGCCGCTGGCTCGACGCGCTCGAGCGCGACCTGCCGCCCACCACCACGCCGGTCGGACGACCCGCGATCACGTTGCTCCAGGTTAAGTAACAGCGCGCCGCCGGAACATTGCACCGCGCCTGACGCTAAGCGCGCCATGAACCAGCCCAGCACCGCCGCCACCACGCCCAGCAACGCGAACAACTATCCCCTGCTCGCACGCCCGCACATCCAATTGTATGGCACCGTCGACGATCAGATGTACGCTAAATTCCTCGACGGGCTCGCCGCCGCGCCCGCCGACGGACCGCTGGTGGTGTCGATCACCACGCTCGGCGGCGATCCCGAGATGGCGCGTGCGATGGGCGATTCGATCCGTTTGCTGCGCGAATATACCGGGCGCGAGGCGCTGTTCCTCGGCAAGGTCGCAGTCTATTCCGCCGGCGCGACCTTCATGTCGGCCTTTCCCGCCGACAAGCGCTTCCTGACCAAGAATTCGCGCCTGATGATCCACGAGCGGCTGATGAACTCGACGATCGAGCTGTCGGGCCCGCTCAACGCGCTGTCGCCGGTGTTGAATGCCAAGCTCAACGAGATCGAGGATTCGATCCGCATCCAGGACGAGGGCTTCGCCGATCTCGTCCGCGGCACGCAGGTCACGCTGGAGGAACTGAAACAGCGGGCGCCGCACAATTGGTACATCGAGGCGAGCCAGGCGCGCGATCTGGGCTTGGTGCTCGACATCATTTGACCACTAGGCCATCTCGGGTGTTGGTGCCGGGGCCTGCGCACATTATATCTTGAGCGCAGGCGCCCGTGCGCTAGGAGCGACACGGGCCCGTTTGCGGCATATGCCGCGATGGAGTATCCGAGCCGACAGCGATCGTGACGTGTTGCGCGCCCGCGATCCTGCCCGAACACGAGAACGAGACGCATGGCCGAGTTCACCCTTCCCAAGAACAGCCGAATCAAGGGCGGCACCAAGCACCCCTCGCCGCAGCCCGGCGGCAAGATGCGCAGCTTCAAGATCTACCGCTATGACCCGGACTCGGGTGAGAACCCGCGCTTCGACACGTTCGAGGTCAACCTCGACGAATGCGGTCCAATGGTGCTCGACGCGCTGATCAAGATCAAAGGTGAGCAGGACTCCTCGCTCACCTTCCGCCGCTCGTGCCGCGAAGGCATCTGCGGGTCGTGCTCGATGAACATCGACGGGCGCAACGGCCTTGCCTGCACCACCGCGATCGAGGACGTGAAGGGCGAGGTGAAGATCACGCCGCTCCCCGCGATGGACGTGGTGAAGGACCTGGTCCCCGATTTCACGCGCTTCTACGCGCAATATGCCTCGATCACACCGTGGCTCCAGACGGTGACGCCGCCCCCCTCGGGCAAGGAACGGCTGCAGAGCCCGGAGGAGCGCGCGAAGCTCGACGGTCTGTACGAGTGCATCCTGTGCGCGTGCTGCTCGACCTCGTGCCCGAGCTATTGGTGGAATTCGGACAAGTTCCTGGGTCCGGCGATCCTGCTCCAGGCGTATCGCTGGCTCGCCGACAGCCGCGACGAGATGACGGGCGAGCGGCTCGACGCGCTGGAGGATCCGTTCCGGCTGTATCGCTGCCACACCATCATGAATTGCGCGAACGTCTGCCCCAAGGGTCTCTCGCCCGCCAAGGCGATCGCCGAGATCAAGAAGATGGAGGTCGAGCGGATCGTCTGATCCGCCGACACACCTCCCCCCTCGCCGTTCATGCCGGTCCTGCCGCGGCGCGTGCCTGAACACGTTTCCGCCGCAGCCCGCATGAATGGATCACCATGGATCGTAGCGACCACAGCGAGGCCGAGCCCTCGCGCGCCTTTCTCTTCGACGAGCATCCAGACCATCCCGGCTGGATGCACTGGCGCTTTCGCGATGAAACGCGGTTCAATTCGTTTCTGGGTGACGTGATCGTCCGGCAGGAGGACGCACTCGCCCGCGTCCGCATGAGGCCCGAGCACCGCCACTCGAACTTCGGCAACAACGTCCACGGCGGTGCGCTGCTCGGGTTCATCGACGTCGCGCTGTTCGCGGCGCTGCGCAGCTTCGGCGTGCTTTCGGCCGGACCGGCGGTGACGCTCGACCTCAACACGCATTTCATCGGCGCCGGCCGCGTCGGCGAGCCGCTGGAGGCGCAGGTCGAGATATTGCGCGAAACGCGTCGGCTGATCTTCGTGCGCGGCCTGCTGGTGCAGATGGAGATGACCGTCGCCGAATTCTCCGGCACGATCCGCAAACCGAGCGCCGGCTGATGGCACAAGTGCGTGCCGCCTATGACGCGCTGATCGCCGCGGGCGAGCTGCGTCCCGATGCCGAGCAGGCCGCCGCCGCCGACCGGCTCGACGCACTCGCCCGCGAGCTCGAACATCCGCGCACCACCGGCTTCTTCCGTAAACGTGCGGTGCCCGCACGCGGCGTCTATCTGTGGGGCGACGTCGGGCGCGGCAAGTCGATGCTGATGGACCTGTTCTACGATCACGTCGACGTCACCTCCAAACGCCGCATCCACTTCGCCGAATTCATGATCGAGGTGCACGGCCGCATCGCTGTCGAGCGGCGCAAGGAAGCGGGCGATCCGATCCTGCCCGTCGCACAAGCACTCGCCGACACCGCGCGCCTGCTCGCGTTCGACGAAATGATGGTCACCAACTCGCCCGATGCGATGATCCTGTCGCGGCTGTTCACCGCGATGATCGAGGCCGGCGTGACGATCGTCACCACCAGCAACCGCGCGCCGACCGACCTTTACCGCAACGGGCTCAACCGCGAGCATTTTCTCCCCTTCATCGCGCTGATCGGCGAGCGGCTCGACGTGCTCGCGCTCAACGGCCCGGTCGATTACCGTCGCGACCGCCTGGGGCAGCAGGACACCTGGCTCGTGCCCAACGGGGCCGAGGCCACCGCCGAGCTGTCCGCCGCCTTCTTCCGCCTGACCGATTACCCGCCCGAGGATCGCGAACACGTGCCGAGCGAGGAGCTGTCGGTGCAGGGCCGCACGCTCCACGTGCCCAAGGCGCTTAAAGGCGTCGCGGTGTTCAGCTTCAAGCGGCTGTGCGGTGAAGCACGCGGCCCTGCCGACTACCTTTGCATCGCGCGTCGCTACCACACCGTCATCGTCGTCGGCATCCCGCAGCTCGGGCCGGACATGCGCAACGAGGCGGCGCGGTTCGTCAGCCTGATCGACGCATTGTACGAGTATAAGGTCAAGCTGCTCGCCGCCGCCGACGCCGAACCGGACCAGCTCTACCCGACGGGTGACGGCCGCTTCGAGTTCGAGCGCACCGTCAGCCGGTTGGAGGAGATGCGATCCGAGGAGTATCTGACGCAGGGTCACGGCCAGGATTGAGCGTAATCGCTATTGCGAACCGTTATCTCTACTATATTGGTTCCTAGGCTTTTGCGGGTTGTCGCGGACGGCCAAAGGGCGTAGGCGACCTTCCCATCCACCGTAACGACGAGAGGGGATGGAATGGCCCGCAAGAAGATCGCGCTGATCGGCGCCGGCAACATCGGCGGCACGCTCGCGCACCTGGCTGCGCTCAAGAACCTGGGTGACATCGTCCTCTTCGACGTCGTCGAAGGCGTGCCGCAGGGCAAGGCGCTCGACCTGTCGCAGTGCGGTCCGGTCGAGGGCTTCGATGCCAAGATCACCGGCACCAACGATTACGCCGACATCGCGGGCGCGGACGTCATCATCGTCACCGCCGGTGTCGCGCGCAAGCCAGGCATGAGCCGCGACGACCTGCTCGGCATCAACCTCAAAGTGATGAAGGCCGTCGGCGAGGGCATCAAGAACAACGCCCCCGACGCCTTCGTCATCTGCATCACCAACCCGCTCGACGCGATGGTGTGGGCGCTGCGTGAATTCTCCGGCCTGCCGCACAACAAGGTCGTTGGCATGGCGGGCGTGCTCGACTCGGCGCGCTTCTCGCACTTCCTCGCGACCGAGTTCGGCGTGTCGGTGAAGGACGTGAACACCTTCGTGCTCGGCGGCCACGGCGACACGATGGTGCCGGTGCTCGAATATTCGACCGTGTCCGGCATCCCCGTCAGCGACCTGATCGAGATGGGTTTCTCCACCAAGGAGAAGGTCGACGAGATCGTGAAGCGCACGCGCGGCGGCGGCGGCGAGATCGTCGCCCTGCTGAAGACCGGTTCTGCCTATTACGCGCCCGCGACCAGCGGCATCGCGATGGCGGAAGCCTATCTGTACGATCAGAAGCGCATCCTGCCCGCCGCGGCGAACCTGTCGGGTGAGTATGGCATCGACAACCTCTACGTCGGCGTCCCCGTTGTGATCGGGGCCGGCGGCGTCGAGAAGATCGTCGAGGTCAAGCTGTCCGACGAGGCGAAGCAGAACCTCCAGGTATCGGTCGACGCGGTCAAGGAACTGCTCACCGCGTGCCGCGGCATCGACAACACGCTCGCCTGAACGGCTGACGAAAAGGACCCCCGATGAGCATCCTCGTCGACAAGAACACCAAGGTCATCACGCAAGGGATGACCGGCAACACCGGCAGCTTCCACACCCAGGCGGCGCTCGATTACGGCACGCAGATGGTCGGCGGCGTCACGCCGGGCAAGGGCGGCAGCGAGCATCTCGGCCTGCCGATCTACAACACGGTGCACGAGGCCGTTGCCGCTACGGGTGCGACCGCGAGCGCGGTGTACGTGCCGCCGCCCTTCGCCGCGGACTCGATCCTGGAGGCGATCGACGCCGAGGTGCCGCTGATCGTCTGCATCACCGAGGGTATTCCGGTGCTCGACATGGTGCGCGTCAAGCGCGCGCTGTCGGGTTCGAAGTCGCGGCTGATCGGCCCGAACTGCCCGGGCGTGCTGACGCCGGGCGAGTGCAAGATCGGCATCATGCCGGGCAACATCTTCCGCAAGGGTTCGGTCGGCGTCGTCAGCCGCTCGGGCACGCTCACCTACGAAGCGGTGTTCCAGACCTCGAACGCAGGGCTCGGTCAGACGACCGCGGTCGGCATCGGCGGTGATCCGGTCAACGGCACCAACTTCATCGACGTGCTGGAACTGTTCCTCGCCGATGACGCGACCGAGTCGATCATCATGATCGGCGAGATCGGCGGCGACGCCGAGGAGCAGGCGGCGCAGTTCCTCAAGGATGAGGCGAAGCGCGGTCGCAAGAAGCCGATGGCCGGTTTCATCGCGGGCCGCACCGCGCCTCCGGGCCGTCGCATGGGTCACGCCGGCGCGATCGTGTCGGGCGGCAAGGGCGATGCCGAGAGCAAGATTGCGGCGATGGAAGCGGCCGGCATCAAGGTCGCAGCCTCGCCCAGCGAGCTCGGCTCGACGCTGCTGGAAGTTCTCAAGGGTTGAAGTACGCCGCCCTGCATGGGGCGGAGCGTTGAAAACGGACGGGCGCTTGTAACTGGGGCCACCCGCGCTCGTCCGCTCGCCGCCTTTGAGGTGGCTGGCCCCATCCTCGCTCTCGCGGGCGGGACATGAGGTGTGTGATGGGCTTCGAAGGTCAGGATTTCAGCGACATCGCCGGCGGCGTCAGCCCCGCGTTCATCGACACGCTCTACGCCCGCTACAAATCCGCGCCGGACAGCGTCGAGCCGGGCTGGCGTACCTTTTTCGAAGGGCTGGAGGGTGCGAGCAGCACCCCGTCGTGGACCAACCAGCGCTGGCCGCTCACCACCACCGACGATCTGACCGCCGCGCTCGACCCGACGCAGATGGAACCCGCGCCCAAGCCCGCCAAGGGTGGCGCGAAGCCTGCCGCCGCGGCTCCTGCCCCGTCGAAGGACGACATCATCCGCGCCGCGGGTGATGCGATCCGCGTGCAGATGCTGGTGCGCACCTATCGCGTGCGCGGGCATCTCGCCGCCAACCTCGATCCGCTCGGCCTGTCGGGCCTGCGTGAGCTGCCCGAGGATCTGAAGACCGAATATTACGGCTTCACCGACAACGACATCGATCGCCCCGTCTATCTCGGCGGCACGCTCGGCCTCGAATGGGCGACTGTGCGCGAGGTCGTTGACACGTTGCGCGCCAACTACTGCGGCAACGTCGGCCTCGAATACATGCACATCGCCGACGTCGAGGAGCGCCGGTTCCTGCAAGACCGCATGGAGGGCAAGGACAAGGCGATCGAGTTCACGCCCCAGGGCAAGAAGGCGATCCTCAACAAGGTGATCGAGGCCGAGCAGTGGGAGAAGTTCCTCGGCCGCAAGTATGTCGGCACCAAGCGTTTCGGGCTCGACGGCGGCGAGAGCATGATCCCCGCGCTCGAGAGTCTGATCAAATACGGCGGCGCGGCCGGCGTCAACGAGATCGTGTTCGGCATGGCCCACCGCGGGCGGCTGAACGTGCTCGCCAACGTCATGGGCAAGCCGCTGCGCGTGATCTTCCACGAATTCGCGGGCGGTAGCGCCAACCCCGACGACATCGGCGGCTCGGGTGACGTCAAATACCACCTCGGCACCTCGACCGACCGTGAGTTCGACGGTCACAAGGTGCACATGAGCCTCGTTGCCAACCCCTCGCATCTCGAGGCGGCCGACCCGGTCGTGCTCGGCAAGGTGCGCGCGATCCAGACGATCGCGGGCGACCTGACCGACCATTGCAAGTCGCTGCCCGTGCTGATCCACGGCGACGCCGCCTTTGCGGGCCAGGGCATCGTGTGGGAGTGTTTCGGCTTCTCGGGCATCCGCGGCTACAACACCGGCGGCTGCGTCCACTTCGTCATCAACAACCAGATCGGCTTCACGACCAGCCCGCAATTCGCGCGGTCGTCGCCCTATCCGTCGGACGTCGCCAAGGGCGTCCAGGCGCCGATCTTCCACGTCAACGGCGACGATCCCGAGGCGGTGACCTTCGCCACCAAGATGGCGATCGAATACCGGCAGAAGTTCCACCGCGACGTCGTGATCGACATGTGGTGCTATCGCCGCTTCGGCCACAACGAGGGCGATGAGCCCGGCTTCACCCAGCCGCTGATGTACAAGGCGATCCGCAGCCATCCGGGCGTCAGCGACATCTATGCCAAGCGGCTGGTGCAGGAAGGCGTGGTCGATCAGGCCTGGGTCGACGACAACGTCAAGCAGTTCACGACGCTGCTCGAAGGCGAGTTCGAGGCCGGCGCGAGCTACAAGCCCAACAAGGCGGACTGGTTCGCGGGTCGCTGGTCGGGGCTCCACGCCCCCGCCGACGCCGACAGCCAGCGCCGCAGCGTCGACACCGGGATCGAGCCCAAGCTGTTCGACGCGATCGGCCGGCTGCTGACGACGATCCCGGACACGATCGCAGTCCACAAGACGCTGTCGCGCGTGCTCGATGCCAAGCGCGAGATGTTCCGTTCGGGTGCGAACTTCGACTGGGCGACCGGCGAGGCGCTGGCGTTCGGCTCGCTCTTGTCCGAAGGCTACGGCGTCCGCCTGTCGGGACAGGATTCGGGCCGCGGCACCTTTTCGCAGCGCCACGCCGTCTGGGTCGACCAGAATGACGAGCACCGCCACGTGCCGCTGTGGAACGTCGAGCACGGCAGCTTCGAGGTGCTGGACAGCCCGCTGTCGGAGTATGGCGTGCTCGGGTTCGAATACGGCTACGCGCTCGCCGATCCGAAGACGCTGGTGCTGTGGGAGGCGCAGTTCGGCGACTTCGTCAACGGCGCGCAGATCATGATCGATCAGTTCATCACCTCGGGTGAGGCCAAGTGGCTACGCGCGAACGGTCTGGTGATGCTGCTGCCGCACGGGTACGAGGGCCAGGGTCCCGAGCATAGCTCGGCGCGCCCCGAACGGTTCCTGCAGGCGTGCGCCGGCGACAACATCCAGGTCGCGAACTGCACCACGCCGGCGAACTATTTCCACCTGCTGCGCCGTCAAATGCACCGCAATTTCCGCAAGCCCTTGGTCGTCTTCACACCCAAGTCGCTGCTGCGTCATAAGCTGGCGGTGTCGAGTGCGGCGGACTTCCAGCGCGACACGCATTTCCGCCGCGTGCTGTCCGACCCGTCGGCACCCGCGGATGCGGCGACCAAGCGGCTGGTGCTGTGCACCGGCAAGGTATCGTACGACCTGATGGAAGCGCGCGATGCGGCGGGTGACGAGCACACGCAGATCGTGCGGGTCGAGCAGCTCTACCCCTTCCCCACGCAGTCGCTGGTTGAGCGGATTGCGCGGATGCCGAACCTCGAAGAGGTGATCTGGGCGCAGGAAGAGCCGCGCAACAACGGCTACTGGTTCTTCGTCGAACCCTTCATCGAGGAAGTGCTGGGGCTCGCGAACTCACCGGTCAAGCGTCCGCGCTACGCCGGCCGCGCCGCCGCTGCCTCGCCCGCGACGGGTCTGATGAAGCGCCACCAGGCCGAGCAGGGTGCGCTGATCGCCGACGCGCTCGGCCACAACGTGCGCGAGGAAATCCGCCGGACCCGTGAGGCCGACACGACCAAGAAGGCCGGCACCGCCGGCGCCTGACCCTTCGCTCAAGACAGGAAAATAGAATGGCAACCGAAGTTCTGGTGCCCACGCTGGGCGAATCGATCACCGAAGCCACCGTCGGCGAGTGGCTGAAGCAGCCGGGCGACAAGGTCGCCGCCGACGAGCCGATCGCGAGCCTTGAGACCGACAAGGTCTCGGTCGAGGTTCCCTCGCCGGTCGCGGGCGTGATGGGCGAGCACGCGGTCAAGGTCGGCGACACGGTCGAGGTCGGCGCGTTGCTCGCGACCGTCGACGCGGGCGGCTCCGCGCCCGCGCAGTCGAGCGCGCCGCAGCCGGCCGTCACGCAGACGCCCGCCTCCTCCACCAACAACGATCAGGGCGCCGCTGCGCCGACCGCCGGCGGCTACGGCAACCACGGCGCGATCCCGGTCGCGGGCGAAGGCCCCGCCGCGCTGTCCCCCTCGGCACGCCGCGCGGTGCTGGAGCACGGCGTCGACCCCGCGACGATCAAGGGCACCGGCAAGGACGGCCGCCTGACCAAGGAAGACGTCGCCGCCGCGGCTTCGTCCAAGTCCCAGGCGACCGCCGCCCCCGCCGCCGCAGGCGCGTCGGCGGACGGTGGCGCCGCCACCGCCGGCCGTGCGTCTTCGCGTGGCGAAGAGCGCATCAAGATGACGCGCCTGCGCCAGACGATCGCCAAGCGGTTAAAGGAAGCGCAGAACACCGCCGCGATGCTGACGACGTTCAACGACGTCGACATGACCGCGGTGATCGAGGCGCGCGCCAAGTACAAGGACCTGTTCGAGAAGAAGCACGGCGTGCGCCTGGGCTTCATGGGCTTCTTCGTGAAGGCCGCGACGATGGCCTTGAAAGACATTCCATCCGTCAACGCCTCGATCGAGGGCGATGAGATCGTCTACCACGATTACGCCGACATCTCGGTCGCGGTATCTGCGCCGAACGGCCTGGTCGTTCCCGTCATTCGCGACGCGCAGGATCTGTCGGTTGCGGGCATCGAGAAAACGATCGGCGACTTCGGCCGCCGCGCCAAGGACGGCACGCTCAAGATGGACGAGATGCGTGGCGGCACGTTCACGATCTCGAACGGCGGCGTGTTCGGCTCGCTGATGTCGACCCCGATCATCAACCCGCCGCAGTCTGCGGTGCTGGGCCTCCACCGCATCGAGGATCGCCCGGTGGTGGTGAACGGCCAAGTCGTGGTGCGCCCGATGATGTATCTGGCACTCTCCTACGACCACCGCCTGATCGACGGACGCGAGGCGGTGACGTTCCTCGTCGCCTTGAAGAACGCGATCGAGGATCCGACTCGCATCCTGATCGACCTGTAATCATATCAAGCGTCACCCCGGTTGCGGCCGGGGTCTCGTGCCTGGGGAGCGCATCGCTCCTGCCGCGCGAGATGCCGGCCCGCGCGCTGGCCTGATGTCCGGGAGAAGTACGATGGCTGAATACGACTATGACGTGCTGGTGATCGGCGCCGGCCCCGGCGGCTACGTTGCCGCGATCCGCGCCGCGCAGCTCGGGCTCAAGACCGCGTGCGCGGAAAGCCGCGAGACGCTCGGCGGTACCTGCCTCAACGTCGGCTGCATCCCGTCGAAGGCGCTCCTTCACGCATCCGAATATTTCGACGCCGCGGCGAACGGCGCCATGGCGAAGATGGGCATCAAGGTGACGCCCGAACTCGACCTGGAAGCGATGCACGGGCAGCGCCGCGACGCGGTGAAGCAGTTGACCGGCGGCATCGAGTTCCTGTTCAAGAAGAACAAGGTGACGTGGCTGAAGGGCCGCGCCGCGTTCGAGGACGCGCACACCGTCACCGTCGCGGGCGAGCGCGTGACCGCGAAGAACATCGTCATCGCGACCGGTTCGACCGTTACGCCGCTGCCGGGTGTCGAGATCGACCAGAAGGTGATCGTCGATTCGACCGGCGCGCTCGAGTTGCCCAAGGTGCCCGAGCATATGGTGGTGATCGGCGGCGGGGTGATCGGCCTCGAGCTCGGCAGCGTGTGGCGGCGCCTGGGCGCCAAGGTCACCTGCGTCGAGTTCCTCGACCAGATCCTGCCCGGCTTCGACGGCGACATCCGCAAGGAATCGAACAAGATCTTCAAGAAGCAGGGGATCGAGTTCAAGCTCGGCACCAAGGTGACCGGCATCACCTCGGACGGCACCACCGCGACGCTGACGCTGGAGCCTGCCGCGGGCGGTGAGGCGACGACGCTGACCGCCGACTGCGTGCTCGTCTCGATCGGTCGCCGCGCGAACACCGACGGCCTCGCGCTCGACAAGATCGGGCTGTCGCCCAACAATCGCGGGCAGGTCGAAACCGACCATGATTTCCGCACGTCGGTCGACGGCGTATGGGCAATCGGCGACGTGATCCCGGGCCCGATGCTCGCGCACAAGGCCGAGGACGAGGGGATCGCGGTGGCGGAGAACATCGCGGGCCAGCACGGCATCGTGAACCACGCGATCATCCCCTCGGTCGTCTACACCTGGCCCGAGATCGCGGGCGTCGGGCTGACCGAGGAGCTGGCGCGCGAGCAGGGAGAGGTAAAGGTCGGCAAGTTCCCAATGATGGCGAACAGCCGCGCGAAGACCAACCACGAGCCCGACGGCTTCGTGAAGATCATCGCGGATGCGAAGACCGACCGCGTCGTCGGTGTCTGGGCGATCGCCTCGGTCGCAGGCACGATGATCGCGCAGGCCGCGCAGGCGATGGAGTTCGGCGCGACGAGCGAGGACATCGCCTACACCTGCCACGCGCACCCGACGCATTCGGAAGCGATCAAGGAAGCCGCGATGGCGGTGACGGGCAAGCCGATCCACATCTGATCGGCATCCGCGCGATCACACGGGCGGCGGTGGTGCAGCGATGCGCCGCCGCCGCTTTCCGTTCGGGGTGACCGAAGTTTAACGCCGCCGCCACCGCCGTGACGGCGCGGGAAGCGCAGATCGATCTCCTTCGATAAGGAGAGTAACCGTGAAGCACACAGCGATCATTCTGGCCCTCGCCACCTCCGCCACGCTCGCCACCGCGCCCGCCGAGGCGAAGGGGTGTCTGAAGGGCGCGGCGGTCGGCGGGGTCGGCGGGCATTTCGTCGGTAAGGGCCACGCGGTCGCGGGTGCCGCGATCGGCTGCGCGGTCGGCCATCACCGCGCCAAGGTCGCCGCGCGCAAGCAGGCGGCGCAGGCGCAACCGCATCGCGGCTGACGCGCGACGGGGCGGCTGCTCCCTTGCCTGCCCCTCGGGCGCGTAGCATGACGATCTCCGACGCGACCGCCCTAGCTCCGCGTCGGAGACATTCGAACATGAAGATCAGCGCGCGCAATCAATTCCCGGGCACGATCACCGCGATCAATCCGGGCGCGGTCAATGGCACGATCAAGGTCGACATCGGCGGCGGCAACATCGTCACCTCCTCGATCACCGAGGAAGCGATCGGCGAGCTCGGCCTTTTGGTCGGCGATCAGGTAACGGTGCTGGTGAAGGCGAGCGACGTCCTGATCGGCAAGTGACGCGCGATGCGCTGGAACGGCGCTGGCTGACGCTGACGCGCGAGACGATGCCCGCGCTCGCCGCCGCGCGCAGCTGGCCGGTGCGGAGCGATCACTGTTTCCAGCGCATCCTGCTCGACACCGCGGTCGGCGGCGTGTGGTACGACGCAATACCCAGGCGACCCGCCTATCGCCACGCCGATGCGGCGGTGCTCGCGCGCGCCATCGATCTGGGCGAGGCGGTGATCGCCGGCAGCGCCGATCTGGCGGCGCTCAATCGTCAGTCGCTGGCGTGGCGGGGCAAGGTCGCGCGCTGAGCGCTGATATCGATCAGACGCCGCGGTCCGGTCCGCCGCCACGCTTTCGGGTTTCCCTTCACGCCCGCGGTTCGGAACCCGTAAATGGAGCCTGCCCTCACCCTGTCGCGCGGGCGCGTGCGATGGCGGATTGCAATTGGTCGATCGGCAGCGCGCCGGTCAGCACCTGATCGCCGACCACCCAGCTCGGTGTCCCCGTGATGCCGAGCTTGGCCGCGGTTTCCAGATTGTCCCGGATCGTCGCGTCGGCATCATCCGGGATCGCGGCGACGTTCACGCCGGAGGCACGCCCCGCCGCGGCGATGGTGGCGTCGCTGACCGGCCCGGCGGCGTAGAGCGCGTCATGGAACGGCTTGAACCTGTTCTGCTTGGCCGCGGCAAGGGCCGCGCGCGCCGCGACGCGGCTTTCCGCCGACAGCACCGGCAGTTCCTTGAAGACGATGCGCAGGTTCCGGTCCTGATCGACCAGCTTCTGCAACACCGGCAACGTCGCGCGGCAGAAGCCGCAATTATAGTCGTAATATTCGACCAGCGTCACGTCGCCCTTGGGATTGCCGATCCACGCCCCCGCGTACGGCTCCTGGATCGCGCCGCGGCTCGCCGCCACGGCGCGCGCGGTGTCGCGTTCCTGCAGCTTCTGCATCGCCTGCGGGATAAGGTCAGGGTTGGCGAGCACGTAATCGCGCACGACGCGCTCGACCCGCGCCTTGTCCGCGCTTCCCAGATCGCCCGGCGCCAGGCGATCGGCGAGGAACATGCCGCCCGCGCCAAATGCCGCGCCGAGCGCCACCATGCCCAACAATGTCGCCCGGTTCATTTGCGCTTCTTGCCCTTGTCGATCACGTCCTGCGACGTCATCGAAATGTCCTGTGCCCTGATCCAGTCGGGCGTATTCTTCGGCAGTCCCGCCATCGCCATGCGCGCGCGCACTGCGGCGGTCCGCGTGTCACCGGTCAGGCTCGCCTGCTCCGCGCCGGCAAGGGCCGCACGCGCCTCGTCGCCGGTGCGCTCGTACACCGTGCCGAGCTGGAACCACGCGAAGGGGTTTTCATCGTCGCGCTGCACCGCGACGCGCAGCACGCGCTTCGCCTCGTCGTAATTGGCCGGGTTCTCCGTCGCGATCAGCGCGTGGCCGTAGGTGGTGCCGATCAACGGGTTGCTGCGCGTCCCCTCGAAGGCGGCGCGCAAGGGGACCAGTGCGTCCTTCGGCCGCCCCGCCTCCAGCATGATCTGCCCGACAATTTCCTGGAAATACGGATCGTCGGGCTTGGCCTTGATCAGCGCCGCGGCCTCGGCATCGGCCCGATCGGGGTAGCCCGCCTTGTGATAGGCGTAGGCGCGCGCGTAATGCGCGTAGATCGACTGATCGGTGTCGGGATATTCGTTGAGCGTCCGCTTGGGATCGGCGACGTAGCCGAGCAGCTTTGCCTTCACGCGGCGGAACCGCTCCTGCAACTGCGGGTCGATCGGCTTGTCGTAGAAGGGCGATTCCTTCACGTCGCCTTCCAGCGTCGCGATGCGCGTGCCGGACAGCGGGTGCGACTGCATGAACGGGTCGATGTTGCCGAGCCCGTAGCGATATTCCTGCTGCTGCAATGTCTTGAAGAAGGTGAGCATCCCCTTTGCCGAGATGCCCGCGGTCTTCAGATATTTGATCGCGCTCGCGTCCGCGGTTGCTTCCTGCGTCCGCGTGAAGGCAAGATAATGGCCCATCGCGGCCTGCTGCCCCGCCGCCATCACGCCCATCCCCGCGGCACCGCCGCCTGCCGCCGCCGTCGCGAGACCGAGCACCATCGACAGCAGGTACATCGCCATCGCTGGTTTCTGCCCCGCATCGGCGTTGGCGACATGGCCGTCGGCGATGTGCCCCAGTTCGTGCGCGATCACGCCCTGGACCTGGTTCACATTGTCGGCGGCCTCGATCAGCCCGGAATGGATGTAGACCGTCTGCCCTCCGACGACGAAGGCGTTGATCGATCCGTCGTTGACCAGCGCGAACTGCACGTCGCTTGGCCGCAGTCCGGCCGCGGTCACGATGGGCGCGGACATGTCGTGGAACAGCGCCTCGGTCTCGGCGTCGCGCAGCAGCGACTGCGCCTGAGCCGGAACGGCAGCGAGCATCGCGGCGCCCGCGACCAAGGCGATGATGCGGCGGATCACCGCGCAGCGCTCGCGCGGGTCGACACCGGGGACAGGGGCAGACGCATGAGCGTCACCGTAGCGCCGAACGGCGCGGGAGCATAGCAGCGCATCGCCCGGATGCTTGCCGCGGTGGCGCTGAACCACCGCTGAAGCGTCCGGGCGATGTCACCGCGGTCAGTTGCCGAACGTCCGCTGCCACCAACCGCGACGCGGCGTCGTTTCCGTGTCTGCCACAGCCTCGCCCTCGTCACTCGTCGGCGCGGCGTCCGCCGCCGGCTCAGCCGCGGCCGGTGTCTCGGCCGGTTCCGACGCGGCGGGCTCGGCCGCGACCGGCTCCGCGGGCGCAGCGTCGGCCTTCTTGCGGCGGGTACGCTTCGGCTTGGCGGGCGCCGGCTCAGGCTCCGCCTCGGCGCTGTCGGGCGCGGGCAGGCCGTCGGTCACGGGCGCGGCATCGCCGGCTTCAACCGTCGGCGCGTCCGCCTTCTTGCGCCGCGTGCGCTTCGGCTTGGCCGGAGCTTCGGCCTCTGCGGGCACTTCGGCGACCGGCTCCTCCTCGACGACGGCCGGCGTCTCCGGCGCAGCCTTGGCCGCACGCGCGCGCGGACGGCGACGCGTCTTGGGCTTGGGCGCGGGCTCAGACGCGGGCTCCTCCGCTACCGGCTGCTCGGCTGCCGCTTCGGCGACCGGCTCGGCGTCGATGTCGGCAGGTTGCGCCTCCTCGCTCGCCAACACGCTCGGCAGCTCTGCCTCGCCGGCGGCCTCCGTGCTCGCCTCCTCGCCTGCGACAGCGCCCTGCCCGTCGCGACGACGACCGCGGCGGTTGCGACGGCGGCGACGGCCGTTACCCGCGGGCGCCTCACCCGCCGCCTCATCGTTGTTCGCGCCCTCGTCGGACACGATCGCGTCACCCGCCTCATCGGCGTCAGCCTCGTTCGGCCCAGCCCGGTCCGACTCGATGTCGTCGGCCTCGACCTCGTCGACACCGGCCTCGTCGGCCTGCGCCTCGTCACCCTCACCGCGCGCGCGGTTGCGACGCCCGCGACGACGGCGACGGCGGCGACCACCCTCGCGGTCCCCGGCGTCACGGTCACGGTCACGCTCGCGCTCCTCGCGCTCGGCGGGCGCGTCTTCCTCGACCGCTTCCTCTTCCTCGACCTCGTACTCGTCCTCGACGTCTTCCTCGACCTCGATCATCGGGGCGTCGAACTTGGGCGCATAGGCAGGCGGCGGACCGGCGGCCTCGACCGACATGCGCGCGCCTTCCTCCTCACCGTCGGCGAGAATGTCGACCTGCACGCCGTAGCGATCCTCGATCTCGGCGATGTCGCCGCGCTTGCGGTTAAGCACGTAGAACGCCGCTTCCTGGCTGCACCGGAGCGTCAGGTGCGAGCCGCGCCCGCGCGCCGCTTCGTCCTCGATCAGGCGTAGTGCGGACAGGCCGGCCGACGAGGCGGTGCGCACCAGACCCGTGCCCTCGCAATGCGGGCACTGGCGCGTCGACGCCTCGAGCACGCCGGTGCGCAGCCGCTGCCGGCTCATCTCCATGAGGCCGAACGACGAGATGCGGCCGACCTGGATGCGCGCACGATCGTTCTTGAGCGCCTCCTTCATCGCCTTCTCGACCTTACGGACGTTCGATCCGTGATCCATGTCGATGAAGTCGATCACGACGAGGCCCGCCATGTCGCGCAGACGCAGCTGGCGCGCGATTTCCTGCGCGGCCTCCAGGTTGGTCGCGGTCGCGGTCTGCTCGATATTGTGCTCGCGCGTCGAGCGGCCCGAGTTGATGTCGATCGAGACGAGCGCTTCGGTCGGGTTGATGACGAGGTAGCCGCCCGACTTCAGCTGCACCACCGGATGGTACATCGCGGCGAGCTGATCCTCGACACCCGCGCGCTGGTAGAGCGGCACCGGGTCACTGTAATGCTTCACCTTCTTGGCATGCGTCGGCATCAGCAGGCGCATGAAGTCCTTGGCCTGACGATAACCCTCGTCGCCCTCGACGATCACCTCGTCGATGTCCTTGTTGTAGATGTCGCGGATCGCGCGCTTCATCAGGTCGCTGTCGCCGTACACGAGCGCGGGCGCCGATGACGATAGCGTCTTGTCGCGGATCTCGTCCCACAGGCGCGCGAGGTAATCGAAGTCGCGCTTGATCTCGGTCTTGGTGCGCTGCAGCCCGGCGGTGCGCACGATGCAGCCCATCGACGACGGCAGCTCCAGGTCCGCCATGATCGCCTTCAACCGCTTGCGATCGCCCGCGTTCGAAATCTTGCGGCTGATCCCGCCGCCGTGAGACGTGTTGGGCATCAGCACGCAGTAACGCCCGGCGAGGCTGAGATAGGTCGTCAACGCCGCGCCCTTGTTGCCGCGCTCCTCTTTCACGACCTGCACCAGCAGCACCTGGCGGCGGCGGATCACGTCCTGGATCTTGTAGCGGCGGCGCAGGTTCATGCGGCGCTGGCGCAGCGCCTCGACCTGGTCGTCGCCGTTCGAGCGCCGGCCCTTGCGGCGGCGGCCACCCGAGCCGTCGCCGTTCGCCTCGGCATCACCGTCGCCGCCCGCCTCGTCGACGTGATCGTCGTGCGCATCGTCATCGTCGGCGTGGTCGTCGTCCGCGTGGTCGTCGTCGTGATCATGCACGTCGTCGTCGTGATGCGCGTCGTCATCGTCGTCGAACGTCACGTCTTCGGCGTCGAGTTCGGCACGCAGCTTGGCTTCTTCCGCGGCGTGCTCCGCTTCCTCGCGCAGCAGCGCGTCGCGGTCCTCCTTGGGGATCTGATAATAGTCCGGGTGGATTTCCGAGAAGGCCAGGAAGCCGTGGCGGTTGCCGCCGTAATCGATGAACGCCGCCTGCAGCGACGGCTCGACGCGCGTCACCTTGGCAAGATAGATGTTCCCCTTGAGCTGCTTGCGCTCGGCGCTTTCGAAATCGAATTCCTCGATCCGGTTACCCTTGACGACGGCGACCCGGGTTTCCTCCCGGTGGCGTGCGTCGATCAGCATACGCGTGGTCATTGATTGTTCTCCGCGCGCTGGGCCGTCCGGCTAGCGGTGCGCCCGCGCGATAATGGGTTGCGCGCCGCGGGAGCGCGGGCGCGCACGATGTTGCAGAAATCGCCTTCGTCCGCGCTGCAGCCCCGGGCGCCTGATGGCCGGGAAACGCCGCGCCCGCTCCGCCGGCAGAGGCCGGGCGGAACAGCGAACGGGCGGGATGCAACATGCGGACGTCAACCTGATGGCCCGGCACCGGCAGAAGGCCGGGCGGACAGTGGCACCGGAGCTTGACGTGCGCGTGCACTACTCCGGTCGCACGACTGCTAGCATTGGTTAAGTCAGTCATCAACTGCCGGTTCTTGCAGCCGCGCGGCAGGATCTTGCCGGCAAATCGTGCCGAACGGCGCGTTAACCCCGCTGCGCAACGCAGACTTGAGACCCGCCGGCTACTCCGATGTTCCTGGTCAAAGGGTTGCGTAGCATGGCTTTTCGCTGGACGGGCAAACGACTTTCGCGGCATGGCGGCCGCGTGTCGATCGTGCTCGCGTTGTTGTTGGGCGTGTTTGCCGGGGCGCCCGGCTGGGCCGCCACCGTGGAGCGGATCGACGTGTCCGACGACAAGGTCGTCATCCGGTTCGACGACGCGGTCGCCGCTGCCTCCAGTTTCCTGCTCGCCGAGCCGCAGCGGATCGCGGTCGATATCGATGGCGCGCGTCCAGGGCCCGGCAACGGCGAGCGCGACGGTGCGATCACCGCCGTGCGCCAGGGCGTGCGCGGGGCGGACGGCGCGCGCGTCGTGCTCGACCTCTCCCAACCGATGATCGTGGAACACGGTGGGTTCGACGATGGCGGTCGCGAACTGACGCTGCGCCTGCGCCCGGTCGCGGCGCAGCAGTTCGCCGCCGCGAGCGCGCGCGCGCCACTCAACTGGACTGGGCGCGCGCTGCCCGCGGTGCGCCCCGCGGCATACACCGTGTCGCAAGCGGTGCCGCCGGCCCGGCAAGCGTTGCCGATGCCGCGCGTCCGCGGTGATGCCAGCCGGCCGCTCGTCGTGATCGACGCCGGCCACGGCGGACACGACCCGGGCTCGATCTCGCCCGATGGCGAATTGCGCGAAAAGGATCTGACGCTGAAGATGGCGCTCGCGGTCCGCGACGCCCTGCTCAAATCGGGCCGCGTGCGCGTCGCGCTGACCCGCGACGACGACCGCTTTCTGGTGCTGCGCGAACGCTACGGCGTCGCGCGCAAGTTGAAGGCCGACCTGTTCATCTCGATCCACTGCGACAGCGCGCTGTCGACTGAGGCATCCGGTGCAACCGCCTACACCTTGTCCGAGGTCGCCAGCGACAAGGAAGCTGCGCGACTGGCCGCGCGCGAGAACAAGGTCGACATCATCAACGGCGTCGACCTCGACCGCAATCCCGACGTGTCATCGATCCTGATCGACCTGACGCAGCGCGAGACGATGAACGCGTCGGCGGGGTTCGCACGCCTGCTCGGTCGTGAGGCGCAGCCGCTGATGGCGATCAAGCCCAACTTCCACCGCATGGCGTCGCTCATGGTGCTGAAGGCGCCCGACACGCCTTCGATCCTGCTGGAGGCGGGCTATATCTCCAACAGCAACGACTCGGCATTCCTCGCCAGCAGCGAAGGACGCGCCAACGTGGCGGAAAGCGTGCGGCGCGCGGTCGAGATCTACTTCGCGCGCCGCCTCGCGCTGCGCTGAAACGCGCTATGCCGAGCGGCCGGCGTGACCGGCGCACCGGGCCGCAGCGCTTTCGCGCGGCGCGGAACGTGCTAAACGCGCAGGCCATATGGCTTCTTCCCCACCGGAAAAGATGACGATCGGGCAGCGCATCGGGCGCGCCGGCGGCGCACTCGGCGGCTTGTGGCGCCGCCGGCTGGTGCGCTGGTTCGCGGCGCTGGTCGCACTGCTCTTGGTCGCGCTCGCCGCATTCTGGCTGATCTTCGCGCGCGACCTCCCCTCGGTCGAGAAGCTCAAGGCCTATGAGCCGCCGCTGCCGACCAACGTGCGCGGCATCGATGGTGCGCCGATCTATTCCTACGCGCGCGAGCGGCGCGTCCAGCTGTCGTTCGCCGAATATCCCCCGCTTCTCATCCGCGCGTTCCTGGCCGCGGAGGACAAGACCTTTTTCGAGCATCACGGCGTCGATTTTCCCGGCCTGGCCGGAGCAGTGGTCGATTACGCGAGCAAGTTCGGCACCGGGCAGCGCGCGCGCGGCGGCTCGACCATCACGCAGCAGGTCGCGAAGAACCTGCTGATCGGCAACGAATATTCGCCGACGCGCAAGGTGCGCGAGGCGATCCTCGCGTACCGCATCGAGCAGACGCTGACCAAGCAGCAGATCCTGGAGCTCTACCTCAATCAGATCTTCTTGGGTCGCAACGCGTACGGCGTCGAGGCCGCGAGCCACGCCTATTTCGACAAGGAATTGCCCGAACTCACGCTCGCGCAAATGGCTTATCTGGCAATCCTGCCCAAAGGCCCTGCCAATTACGACCCGTTCCGCAATACCGAGCGGGCGCTGGAGCGGCGCAACTACGTGCTGCGTGAAATGGCGCGCAACGGCTTCGTGACAGCCGCGCAGGCGAGTGCCGCGAATGCCGAGCCGATCGGTGCGATCCGACGCCGCGCGCCCAAGTTCGAGCGCGTGGGCGGCTATTTCGTCGAGGAAGTCCGCCGTCAACTGATCGACAGATTCGGTGAGAATGCGCAGTCGGGGCCCTACAGCGTCTACTCCGGCGGCCTGTGGGTGCGCACCTCGCTCGATCCGCAGGTGCAGCGCTATGCCGCGGAAGCGCTGCGCGACGGGCTGCTCCGCTACGAGAGCGGACGCGGCTGGTCCGGGCCATTGACCCACGTCGATCTCGACGACCCGGATCAGTGGCAGGGCGTACTGATCGGCACCAACATCATGCTCGACTACAAGGATTGGCACGCCGCGATCGTCACCGCGCGCGACAGCGGCGCCTTGTCGCTGGGGTTCGCCGATGGCCGCACCGGCACGCTGCCGCGTAGCGCCGCGCAGACGCCCGCGCGCGGAACGGGCACGCCGGCGTTCGGACGGATCAAGGTCGGCGACGTGATCGCGGTCGCTCCGTCGGGCAGCAGCTTCTCGCTGCGCAGCGTGCCGCGCATCTCCGGCGGGTTCGTGGTGCAGGAGCCCGCGACCGGCCGCATTCTGGCGATGCAGGGCGGGTTCGACGCGAGCGTGCAGGCCTTCAATCGCGCGACCCAGGCCTATCGCCAGCCGGGATCGACGATCAAGCCGATCGTCTATTCCGCCGCGCTGGAACACGGCATGACGCCCGCGTCAATCATCGTCGACGGCCCGTTCTGCGTCTACCAGGGCGCGCGGCTGGGGCAGAAATGTTTCCGCAACTTCGGCAACTCGCGCGGTGCCGGCCCGCACACGATGCGCTGGGGCATCGAGCAATCACGCAACCTGATGACGGTGCGCGCGGCGGCGCAGACCGGCATGAAGAACGTTGTCGGGTTGATGAAGCAGATGCAGATCGGCGACTATTCGCCCTATCTCAGCTACTCGCTCGGTGCGGGCGAGACGACGGTGGAGCGGATGGTCAATGCTTACGGCGTGCTCGCCAATCAGGGGCGCTGGCACGATCCATCGCTGATCGACTTCGTGCAGGACCGCCACGGGCAAGTCGTCTGGCCGGCCAATTGGCGCGCCTGCGACGGATGCAACATGGCGCGGTGGAACGGCCGCCCGATGCCTCGACCGGTGACGCGCGGCCGCCAGGTGCTCGACGCGATGAGCGCGTATCAGATGGTCCATATCACCGAAGGCGTGATCCAGCGCGGCACCGCGACCGCGCTGCGCGATCTCGGTCGCCCGATCTTCGGAAAGACCGGGACCAACACCGGTCCGACCGACGTGTGGTTCATCGGCGGGACGCCGCAGATGGTGGGTGGCTTGTACATCGGCTACGATACGCCCCGCGGCCTGGGCGGCTACGCGCAAGGCGGGACGCTGGCGGTGCCGATCTTCAAACAGTTCGCAACCAAGGCGTTCGAGAATCTGCCCGTGCTCGCCTTCCGCGCGCCGCCCGGCATCCGGCTGGTCCGCATCGATCGCGCGTCGGGTCGCCCGGTGTTCGGTCCCTGGCCGAGCGACGACGATCCCAAGGCCGGGGTGATCTGGGAAGCGTTCAAGCCGCAAAGCGAGGCGCGTCGCCCGCGCCGCTATGCCCCCGCCGCCGCGCCGACGGTCGCGACCCCGCGTGCTGCGCCCAGCGCGCAGCCAGCACCGCGCGACAGCGAGTTCCTGCAGCAGCAAGGCGGCATTTACTGACCGGCGGGCTGCGGGCTGCGCGCTGCCGACCCGCTGCCGCTGATCAGGGCTGCTTGTTGCCGGTCAGCCGCTCGAACAGGTCGATCTGCTCGATCAGCCGATCGCGCGCCAACGCATAGTGCGAGCTTTCGCCATTCGCGCCCGATCGCTGTCGCGCCTGCTCCAACGACGCCAGCTTCTGTTTCGCTTCTTCCAGGCCTGCACGATAGGGCATGGTGCCCGGTATCACGCGTGATCGGGCGTGGTATTGCAGAAGATTGCAACACTGCGCCGTTGGAAGGAAAAGCGGTTAACGCCGCCGGAACCGACGCCGCGCAATCGGTGGAACGCACAGCCTGACCCCGTTGCCGTTTGCCGGCGCGCGGCCTAGATCGCACGATGATTGTTGATCCGTCGTCCGGCGGGTCGCCGGAGCGGCTTCGACACGCGCAACGCCGGCACCGAAGCGTTTGGAGAACAGAATATGCGCGCCGAAGCGCAAGCCCATGCCGACACCATCAACGAGGCGCTGGCGCTGCTGCGTCGCTTCCTCGACTGGGATCGCGCGCTCCGTCGTCTCGACGAGCTCAACGCGCGCGTCGAGGACCCGACCTTGTGGGAAAATCCCAAGGCCGCGCAGGACGTAATGCGTGAGCGGCGCCGGCTCGACGAAGCGATCACCGCCACCCGCGATATCGAGCGCGAACTGTCCGACACCGCCGAACTGATCGAAATGGCGGAAGCCGAGGGCGACGCCGAGATGGCGGACGAGGGCACGCAGGCGCTAAAGACGCTCGCCCAGCGCGCGCAGGCGGACAAGATCAAGGCGCTGCTCGCCGGAGAGGCCGACGCCAATGACAGCTACGTCGAGATCAACGCGGGCGCCGGCGGCACGGAAAGCCAGGACTGGGCCGAGATGCTGCAACGCATGTACACGCGCTGGGCCGAGCGTCGTGGCATGAAGGTCGAGCTGATCGACTATCACGCCGGCGAACAGGCCGGGATCAAATCGGCGACGCTGCTGCTCAAGGGTGAGAACGCCTACGGTTATGCCAAGACCGAGAGCGGAGTGCACCGCCTCGTCCGCATCAGCCCGTACGACAGCTCCGCGCGCCGCCACACCAGCTTCTCCTCAGTGTGGGTGTACCCGGTGATCGACGATTCGATCGATATCGAGATCAACGACAGCGAGTTGCGGATCGACACCTATCGCGCGTCGGGTGCGGGTGGTCAGCACATCAACACGACCGACTCCGCGGTGCGCATCACGCACTTGCCGACCGGCATCGTCGTCGCGTGCCAGAACCAGCGCAGCCAGCACAAGAACAAGGCCGAGGCGTACAACCAGCTTCGCGCGCGCCTCTATGAGCACGAACTGCGCAAGCGCGAGGAAGAAGCGAATGCGGTCAACGCCACCAAGACCGACATCGGCTGGGGTCACCAGATCCGCTCCTACGTGCTGCAACCATATCAGCTGGTGAAGGACCTGCGCACCGGCGTGACTTCGACCTCGCCCGGTGACGTACTCGACGGTGCGCTCGACGATTTCATGGCCGCGGCCTTGTCGCAGCGCGTGACCGGCGAGAAGGTCGAGGTGGAGGATGTCGATTGACGCCTGAGCGCGCCTTCGTCGCAGCCGTGCTGCTGAGCGCCGCGGGCATGCTCGTCGCGTGCGACGGCTCGCAGCCGCTGATCAAGCATTCGACCAAACAGCCCGGCCCGTTCCCCGCCGCCGATCGCCCGGTCGCCAACATCGTCTCGGCGCGCTGGTCGAACGAGGAAGAGCGCGACCGGTTGAACGAGGCCGGCGCGGTGATGGACGGTGCACGGATCAAGCCGGGCATGACGGTCGCCGACATCGGCGCGGGCGAGGGATATTACACCATCCGCCTCGCCGCACGCGTCGGCGAGGACGGGCGCGTGCTGGCAGAGGATATCATGCCCGCGACGCGCGACGCGCTGGCCGAGCGTGTGGCGCGACAGCGACTGGAGAACGTCAGCGTACGCCTGGGCCGCCCGGCCGATCCGCGGCTGCCCGCCAACAGCTTCGACCGCGTGCTGATGGTCCACATGTATCACGAGATCGCGCAACCCTATGAATTCCTGTGGCGGATGCGTCCGTCACTGCGCAGCGACGGATTGGTTGTGGTGGTCGATGCCAATCGATCGACGCAGAACCACGGCACCCCCCCTGCGCTCCTGCGCTGCGAGTTCGAAGCCGTCGGCTACCAACAGGTCAGCTTCGACAACATGCCCTCCGCCGGCGGCTATCTCGCTACGTTCCAGCCGGTCGGCGCGCGGCCCGAGCCGGCCGCGATCAAGCCGTGCCGGATCGCGTCACAATAAACCGCGTTCGCGAAAGCTCGTCCAACCACCCGGCGCGACGATGTAATGGTCGATCAACCGCACACCGATCGTATCGAGTGTCGCGAACAGACGTCGGGTAAGGTTCAGATCCTCGCGACTGGGCATCGGATCGCCGCGCGGGTGATTGTGCGCGAGCAGCACGTGGCGCGCGTCGAGCGCGAGCACGTCCGACACGATCAGCCGCAGTGACACGTCGACGCTCTCGCGCCGGTCGGACATGAAATGGCGCGCGCCAAGCTGCGCGTGGCCCGCGCCGAGATACAGCGTGACCGCGACCTCGCGCGTCAATCGCCCGAGCGACTGAAACAGCGGCGGCAGGACATGGGCGTCGTCGCGAGGCCGATCGGACATGACGCGATGCTAGGATGAGACAGCATTATTGCCACAGCCAGTCGGCTCCGACATGAAGCGCGAACTACGTAATTTGCGTAGTGCGCTTCGCAGGGATAGCGCTCAAACGAGAAGGGCCGCGACGCTGCTGCATCGCGGCCCTTTTTGATGTCGTCGGACGATCGTTCAGTTGAAGCGGCCGACCCGCTGGATCGCGCTGTTGACGAGCGCGCGGTCCGCCTCGGCATTGTGCTGCTCAGCGATGACACGGCCGGCGGCAGCGGTCGCGGCAGCCACGACGGTGGCGCGAACCTCGTCCAGCGCGGCGCGCTCGGCGGCGGCGATCTTGTCCTCCGCCATGCGTGTGCGACGCTCCATCAGCGCCTCGGTATCGGCCTTGGCCTTGGCGACGATCTGCGCGGCTTCGTGATGCGCATTCTCACGCATCTGCGCGGCATCGGCCTCGGCCGAGCGCGCGCGCGCGGCATATTCGTCGCGCAGCGCCTCCGCCTCGCGGCGAAGCTGTGCTGCCTCGTCGAGCTGGCGACGGATCTCACCGATACGCTTGTCGAGCATCGCGCCGATCGTCGCCGGCACCTTCCAGATCACCGCCGCGATCAGCACGACCAATGCGGCGAGGCCGACCCAACCGGTGTCGTTGAAGCCGAGCGCGGTGGGCGCCGCGACATGCTCGGCCCCGCCGGGCTCGGACACGTTGCCGACGAGCCCGCTGCCGTTCTGCATGTCGGCGGTCTGCAACGATTGCTCGTGCGTCGCCTCCGAGAGATTGTCGACCGCGGGCGCTGCGGAAGCGTTAGACATTGTGCAGCTCCTGGCGAACCGCGGCGTGCGCGACGTCGGGCGAGACGGTCATGCCCGCCACCTTGGCGACGAGTTCCTGCACCGTCTCGGCAGCGATGTCCTGCACCTTGACCATGGCGGCGGCCTTGGCGTTGCCGATCGCGAGATCGTGGTGCGCGACCCGCTCGTTCAACTGTTCGTCGACCGCGTGCAGTTGCGCCTCGCTCGCCTGCGTCGCGCGCTGCTTTGCCGCAGCGACCTCGGCCTGCGCGGTGGCGCGCGCCGCCTCCATGTCCGACTGCCACGCGGCTTCCGTCGACGTCGCCTCGGCGCGGGTGCGCTCGGCGGCGGCGAGGTCGTCGGCGATCTGACGCTCGCGCAGATCCATCACGCCCGTGACCCTGGGCACCATCATCTTGCCGATCCCGAAATACAGGATGCCGAAGGTGATGAGCAGCCAGAAGATCTGGGACGCGTAGGTTGCGGCGATCTGACTGATTTGAGGCATGGCGGTCCGTTAATCATACCCGCCGCGAGCGTCCTGCGACCCACGCGGCGGATCGGGTAATCAGGCGACGAACACCAGGATGATCATCGTCACGAAGGCGAGCAGACCGAGAAGCTCGGCACCCGCGAAGCCGATGAACAGACGACCCTGCTGACCGTCGGCCGCACCCGGGTTGCGCAGCGCACCCTCGAGGAAGGCAGCGAACACGTTGCCCACGCCCAGGGCGGCGATGCCCATGCCGATTGCGGCGAGACCGGCACCGAGCAGCTTGGCGGCGTTTGCGTCCATTTTGATATACTCCCAGTTCAATTCGTGGTGGTGGATCGGAAAGTCACGAAGGTCACACCCCTACGCACGTGCGCGCGCGGGGACGTTTCAGAAAATCAGTGCAGGTTCACCGCGTCGTTCAGATAAACGCTGGTGAGCAGCGCGAACACGTAAGCCTGGATCGCGGCGACCAGCAGCTCGAGCAGCGTGATGCCGAGCATCAGCACGAAGCTGGGCAGCGACACGATCGCGACATAGCCCGGCCCGAGGTTGATGCCGTTGATCACGAAAGCGGCCAGCACCTTCAGCAGAATATGCCCCGCGGTCATCGCGACGAACAGTCGCAGACCAAGGCTGAACGGACGCACGAGGAAGCTCATCAGCTCGACCACGAAGATCAGCGGGATCATCACAACCGGCGTACCGTGCGGCACGAACAGGCTGAAGAAGTGGAACCCGTGGCGACCGAAGCCGACAATTAGGACGATGGAGAAGCTGATGATTGCGAGCACGCCGGTGACGGTCAGGTGGCTCGTCACGGTGAAGGGATGCCAGCCCGGCACGATGCCGACGGGCATCAGCCCCAGGATGTTCGCGAACAGGATGAACATGAACAACGAGAAGACATAGGGCACGAAGCGCTTGCCCTCGAGGCCGATGTTCGAGGTCAGCATGTTCTGCACGAACCCGGTGAAGCCCTCCACCGCCGCCTGCCAGCGACCGGGCACCAGTTCGCGCTTCATGCCACCGAGCATGAACAGCCACAACGTGACCAGCGTGATCACCATCCACAATGCGGAATTGGTGAAGGACAGATCATAGCCCGCCACGTTCCAGCGCAGACCGAGCACAGGCTCGATCAGGAACTGGTGCATCGGATCGATCTTGCCGCCTTCTGCCGCCACGTTAGCCCCTTGTGCTTCCCACATACGTCAAGCGCCCGGCTGGTCCGGGCGCTTGGTCGTTAACCGAATGATCTGCCTGAACGCCACCGCGATTCCGAGGAACAACGCGACGATCAGCGCCCAGGGCGTGGTGCCGAACCAGCGGTCGATGAGCCAGCCGATCAGCGCCGAGCCGACGAGACTTCCGATAAGGGCGGCCAGAACGCGGTTGCCGAGCTGATAGCCCGCCTCCCCCTCGTCACGCACCACCCCCGTGCGCTTCGCTTCGTCCCTGCGAGCCCGTTCCAGTCGCTGATCCAGCGAGGCGAGCCGCGGGTCCTCCGCGTCGTGGAAATCCTGTCCGGAACCGTTATCCGCCACGCGCCACCCTCTCCACATATCTTATGCCGGGGAAGTGAGCACACGGTGGGCAAGCGACCCCGCCAAGGCGCCGTCCGGTTAGCCGGGGGGTCGGGGGGTGTCAACCATTGTGACAATCGCGTGGTCGGCGGCGACGCACGGACACCGCCGCTCGAACACCTGGATCAAACGCCGACATGGTCCCGCGGTGTCAACCGATCTGGCGCGCGACGAACGGCCTTCCCGCCCAAGCTGTCGCCAGCGGTAACATCGGGATCAGACGCAGCGCGGGTCGCGCGTCGGCGCGTCGCTGCCGCGGGTTTCCCAATTGCCAGCCGGGGTGCGATATTTCTCGCCCGGCTGCGTCTGCGCGATCAGATTGCACCCGCTGGTGAAGGCTAGCTGCTCAACGGTCGCGCCCGACGCCTGCGCCTTCTGCGTATAGGCGGCCTTGCGCTGGATGTTGATGTTGCTGACCAGGGCGCGCAGCTGCGCGTTGCCCGCACCCACCACGCCCAGATAGCCGTCGGGCTGCTCGCCCACCTCGCCGGCCGACCGTGCGGCGGCGTAAGCGGGATCGCGCTGCGCGAAGGCAGCCCCGGACACGCCCGCCAGCGTCACCGCGGCGGCGAACATCGTCAGGGTCTTGGCGGTCTTGGGCGTCATGGCTCAGAAAATCCCCGGGTTCTGCTTGATCAGCGACTTGGCTTCATTGTCGAGGCGGTAGACCACCTCCTGCGTCACGTTGATGTTGAGGTTGATCTCGATCGGCTTGGTCGGGGCCGAGATGTTGACGCAGGCGGCGTTCATCAAGAGCGGCGCCAACAAGAGCACCTTTGCTCCCCATTGCACACCTCCGATTCGCTTCACCCTCGTTGCTCCTGTTACGCTCATGGCACGATCTCGCTTGCGGAAGGCTGAATGGGAGGAACCAGCGGCGCGTCGGTCGTCGCTCCGCTGCCCGGCCGTGCACTGGGCAGCGTGCTGGGCGCGGTGCGCCGGTTCTGCTCCTCGATCAATTGTTGCAGATTGCGCGCGACCAGCCGCTGCGGATCGTAGAAGCTGGCGGCCGAGTCGATCAGCCCGCGGAAAGGCGCGCGAATGCGGATGTTGAACAGGATCAGCAACCGCGTCAGCCGGCGAATGAGGAAATTCGACTTCGCCCCCACCCCCTGCCTGATCCCGGCGAAGCGCACATCGGTGATCATCTCCCCCGCGAGCGGCCCGTTCATGCCGATGTCGAGGTTGCGATAGGTCAGCGATTTGAGCATCTGGAACGCGTAATTGCCCCAGAAGCCGAGGTTCTTCTCGCTCAGCTCGCCGACATAGGCGAGGCTGCCGCCGGTCCGCGCGGTCAGCTGCCCGCCCTCGATCCGCCCGCCGGACGTGTCGAAGATCATCGGCAGCACGCCGTCGAACGTGCCGGTCGCGTTCAGATTCTTGAAATCGAACTGCTGCAGGAACGCACCTGCCTCCATGCCCGCGACGCGGAAGGTCAGCCGCCGCTCCTGCGCACTGGAGAAATCGAGCAGCGTCGGCTCCAGCGTCAGCGTGCCGCCCGCGAACGGCCATGTGCCGGAATCGACCTTGATGCGCGTGCCCGGCAACGTTTGATAGACGATGCGCCCGTCGGTCACGGGTACACCGGGATTGATCGAGCGCACGGTCGCGACCTGGGCGGGCGCGCTTTCCAGCGCCAGCAGGTCGGTGAAGCGGATCGTTCCCGACAAACCCTCGACGGGTCCAAACGCAGCGGCGAGCGCGGTGTCACTCGTCGAAAAGGTGCCCGTGCTGGTCACGCCCTTCGTGCCCCAGGCGATGTCGCCGCGCCCGCTGACGCTGCCGCGCACGTCGGCGACGACGCCAAAGGTCAGCGGCGTGATCAACTCGGGCTGGAACGTGTCGCCGAAGGTGATGCCGGGCACGCTCAGCACGGCGTGACCGGCACCGGTGCTCAGCCGGTGATCGATCGCGACCTCGGCGATTTGCACCCCGCGCGTCGGCTCGACGATCGTGCCCGTCGCCCAGATCGCGCCGCGTTCCAGCGACAATGCAACGTTACGCGCAACCATCGGGTTAAACCGCGCGCTCGCCGCGGCGTCGCGCACCTTGAGCGCGCCGGCGAGTGCGAGTGCGCCGTTCGCGAACCGCCACGTCCCCGTGCCGTCTCCGAGGAGCAGCGGCACGTTGGCGATCTGCCCCGCCAGCCCCGTGAAGTCCCCCGCCACGCCGCCTTGCCCAAGCGTCCCCGTCAGCCGCGTCGCGTCGATCCGCGTCTCGCGCGTGGCAGCCCCGATCCGCGCGAGCACGTCGTCGAGCTGGAACCCGCGCGCGCCGAGCGAAAGCCGCGCGCCTCCTGCGGCGACGCGCAGCGGGGTGCCCCCGATTGTGCCCGACAGCTGCGTCGCGGGCAGCCGCGCGGCGACGTTCACACCACCGCCCCGCCGCTCGACCAACGCGCCACCCGCGGGACAAACGATCAGCCGGGCGGGATCAAGCCGCAGCGACGAGACGCGCAATTGCGCGAACGCGACGGGCGTACACGCCGGATTGACGCGCAGGTTACTGCCGCTCCAGCGCAGGTCGAGCGGCAGCGTCAGCGCGTCGACGCGTCCGTCGGGCAGCGGCCCGGACAATGTCACGCGCGCGGTCGCATCACCTGCACGCGCACCGATACGGAACCGCACCTGGTCGAGCGCGATCGCGGCGTCACCCGCGGCGTAGCGCGCCACCTGCGCCTGCCCGGTCAGCGTGCCGCCGTCCCCGCCGCGCGCAACGCTGGCCACGAACTGCGGCAATCCGCCGCCGTCGACCCGGAGCGTCCCCGCCCCCGCCACCGCCGCATCGCTGCGCCAGCGAAACGGTTGTCGGGTGACGAGCACGGCGGTCGCACCGCTCGCCGAGGAAACGCGCGCGCGCTTGATCGCGATCTCGGTCACGCCGTCGGCGATCTTCGCAACCACGTCTGCGCTGGCTGAGAGGTCGCGTGCGGCGCGTGATGCGGCAACAGTCGCGCGCGCGAGCAGCGGGGTGACCGGCGTCGCGGCGCCAGTCGCGAGCGTGCGGGGCACCAGCACGGACACGTCCGCACGCTGCACTGCGACCTTGCCCGCGAAAGCGGTGCGCCCCGCTTCGATGCTGACGCTACCGTCGAGTGCTATGCGACGCGCCGATCCGTCGATCTCGCGGACCTGCTGCGCGGCGAGGACGAGCGGAACGACCGCGGCACCACCCTGCCCCACGCTGAGCGCAGCCTCGCCCGACACGCCCGCGGCGCGAATAGCGGCGTAGCGCGCCGCGCCGGTGGCGAACCGCGCCCGCAGTGTCGAGCGCAGGAAGTCGCCGACGACCACACGTCCGTGTAGCGCACTCGTGACCGCCGCGACCTGCGCGTCGCCGCACGCGACCGCGGCCGCGCGCAGCGGCCCGTCGAGCGTCACGCCGTAACCGCCGCTCGGTGTGCGTCCGGTCGATGTGACCCGTCCCGCCGCGCGCACGCCGCCGGCGCGGCAATCACCCTGCGCCAATCGTTCGGCCGCGAGCGCGTAGTGCCCCGTGAAGTCCCCATCGAGCCTGCCGCTGCCGCTCAGGCTGACCCCGGCGATCCCGTAAGGCGTCTCCAGCCGCATCCCGCCGTCGGCGAGCGAGAGGTCAATCGACGGCAGCGCCGGCGCGCCGCCGCTGCCCGTGGGGATCAACCGGTCGAGCGCGCCGAACGACACGCGCCCGTCGACGAGCCGCGCGCGCATTCGGACGCGGCCCGCGCGCACGCCGATCAGATGCGGACCGTCGAACCCGACATCGGTGCGCGTCTCGACCCAGTCGGCGACGAGATCGGGGCGTGCGGGATCGCCGATGACGACGTCGGTCAATCGCTGCCGCCCGAAGCCCAGATCGCTGATCCGGTAGCGCGCGGGCACGTGTTTCGTCGCGAGTTCGCGGTCGATCAGCCGCGTCGCGATCGGCACGCGGCTGAGCCAGACGCCGCCGATCGCGGCGAGCGACAGCGTGGAGACGGCCACCAGCACGCGCGCGCGCCGCCGGCTGGCGGGCGATCGCTTCGCCTGGTCGTCCGATCGCTCACCGCTCATTGCGGCGGCAGCATAAGGCGGCGGCGGTGGCGTGCAAATGGCGCAATTGCCCCCACACGCGCGGCAACCTAGCCTCGCGCGGCATGACAACCGCGCGCACGCTCTTCGACTCGCCGTCCGCGGCGCCCACGCCCGAGGACCAGCGCGCGCTCGATGCCAAAGGTCACCGCGAACGGTTGCGCACCCGGCTGCTCGACGATGCGGAAGGGCTGCAGGATTACGAGCTGATCGAATATCTGCTCACGCTCGCGATCCCGCGGGTCGATACTAAGCCGCTCGCAAAAGCACTGCTGCGCGAGTTCGGCGGCATCGGTGCCGCGCTTGCCGCCGATCCCGCCGAGCTCCGGCGGGTGAAGGGCATGGGCGACACCGGCATCGCCGCCTTGAAGATCGCGCACGCCGCCGCGATCCGACTGGTCCGCGCCCACACCCGCGACCTGCCGGTGCTCTCCAATTGGCAGGCGTTGGCAGACTATCTCCACGCCGACATGGCGCACGACGCGGTGGAGCGGTTCCGCGTGCTCCACCTCAACACCAAGAACGTGCTGGTGCGCGACGAGGTCATGTCGCGCGGAACGATCGACGAAGCGGCGGTGCACGTGCGCGAGGTGATCAAACGCGCGCTCGACATCGGCTCGGCCGCGCTGATTCTGGTGCACAATCACCCATCGGGCGACCCATCGCCGAGCCAGGCCGACATCCGCATCACCCGCGCGATCGTGGAGGCGGGCAAGCCGCTCAACATCGCGGTGCACGATCATATCATCGTCGGTCGCAACGGACAGACCAGCCTGCGCGCGAAGGGCGTGATCTAGCAGCCGTGAGCGCACCAAGCGTCACAGCGATAAGCAGGAAGCAGATCGAGCAATAAACGTGACCGCTACGCCTGCTCACCCGCTTGTTGCGCACACGAAAACGGCTGCCGGATCGCTCCGACAGCCGCCTCGTGTTCCGTCAGAAACGTTCAGCCGGCCTGCTTTGCACCGCTGCTGAGGAAGGTCGCGAGTTCGGCCTTGCTCACGCTGGCCGACTTGTCAGTATCGGCCTTCTTGAAGGCGGCAGCATTCCACGCCTTGTCGGGCTTGGCGCTCGGATCGGCCTTTGCCTTCAGCGTGTCCATCCACGTCGCGAACTCGGCCTTGTTGAGCGATCCTGACTTGTCCTTGTCATAGCTCGGAAATTCGCTGTCGAGGATAGAGGCGACCTGATCGGGCTCGTTCGTGCCCTGCGTCGCAGATTCGCTTGTCGGTGTTTGCGCGGTCTGCGCCGGGGGCGTCGTGGACGCGGCCGGATCGTTCGGCGTCGCAGCGGCAGCACCGGATTGTGTCGCATCGGCAGGTGTCGCGGCAGTTCCCGTTGCATCCGCTCCAGTTGTTGGCGCAGTCTGCGGTGCGGTTTGCGCCTGCTGCGCAATCGCCGGAGCAGCCATCGTCATTGCCGAGGCCAAAAGAACATACTTGAGCATCACCGTCTCCTTTTGGTTCTAACCGTGTGCTGCACGCGATGTAGGACGTTACTTAGGGAGGGACAATCTCCACTGTTAACGCAACAAAATTACTTATCCAAGCTGTGAACGGGTGATTTCTGGCGGATTTGCTAGGGTTTGCCGGCTTTGCTAATGCGCGCCGCGCCGTCGTTCAGGTGCGATGACCCGTTTTCCCGCTGCGGCGTGTGGTTCGGATTTCCTCCGCGCAGCACCCGCCTTCCCGCCCAAGGAGCCGCCAAGTGATCCCTCGTTACTCCCGCCCCGAGATGGCCGCACTGTGGACGCCCGAGGCGCGCGACCGCATCTGGTTCGAGATCGAGGCGCACGCAACCGACGCGCTGGCCGAACTTGGCGTGGTGCCGAAATCGGCCGCGGAGGCGCTGTGGCGCTGGTGGGCGACGAACCCCGCGATTGATGTGGCGGCAATCGATGCGATCGAGGCGGTGACCAAGCACGACGTGATCGCGTTCCTGACCTGGGTCGCCGAACAGGTGGGCGATGAAGCGCGCTTCATGCACCAGGGGATGACCTCGTCCGACGTGCTCGACACGACGCTGTCGGTGCAGCTCGCGCGCGCGTCCGACATCCTGATCGCCGATTTGGACGCGCTGCTCGTCGTGCTGGAGCGGCGCGCGCGCGAGCACAAGCTGACGCCGACGATCGGCCGCAGCCACGGCATCCACGCCGAGCCGGTGACGTTCGGGCTGAAGCTTGCTGAGGCTTATGCCGAGTTCCGCCGCAACCGCGAACGGCTGGTCGCCGCGCGCGCCGACATCGCGACCTGCGCCATCTCGGGCGCGGTCGGCACCTTCGCCAACATCGATCCGCGGGTCGAGGCGCATGTGGCCGAGAAGATGGGCCTCACCGTCGAACCCGTCTCGACGCAGGTGATCCCGCGCGACCGCCACGCAATGTTCTTCGCGACGCTGGGCGTGATCGCCGGCTCGATCGAGCGCGTTGCAGTCGAGGTGCGCCACCTGCAACGCACCGAAGTGCTGGAAGCGGAGGAATTTTTCTCGCCCGGGCAGAAGGGTTCATCGGCGATGCCGCACAAGCGCAATCCGGTGCTGACCGAGAACCTGACCGGGCTGGCGCGCATGGTGCGCGGCTATGTCACGCCTGCGCTGGAGAATGTTGCGCTGTGGCACGAGCGCGACATCTCGCACTCCTCGGTCGAGCGCTACATCGGACCGGACGCGACCATCACGCTCGACTTCGCACTCGCGCGGCTGACCGGGGTGGTCGACAAGCTGCTCGTCTATCCCGAGCGGATGGGGAAGAACCTCGACCGCATGGGTGGCCTCGTCCACTCGCAGCGCGTTTTGCTCGCGCTGACGCAGGCCGGGGTGAGCCGTGAGGATTCGTATCGGCTGGTGCAGCGCAACGCGATGAAGGTGTGGGAGTCGGATGGCGCGCTGTCGCTGCTCGATCTGCTCAAGGCGGACAACGAGGTGACTGCGGCGCTGTCGCCCGAAGAAGTTGAGGACAAGTTCGACCTTGGTTATCATTTCAAGCACGTCGACACGATCTTCGACCGCGTGTTCGGCTGACACGCACCTACGGCTGTGAGGCGGCAGGACGTGGGTTGACGATCACCACGCCGCTGCCGTTCGCGTTCTCAGTCACGATCAGGCTATAGATCTCCCCCGTGGCACGCGCCTCAGCGAAGGCAGCGGGGTCGGTCGGCGTCGAGCGCCATATCCCGTTTCCTCCTGCCCCGCCTGGCCGCCAGGCGCGGTAGGTTGACGAGCCTGCGTAGCGGAACAGCGGCGCAGTACCCAGCGCCCGCGCCACCTGCGCGTCGACGCCACCAACCGGCGTGTTGGTGAAGACGCTGCACGTCTCAAGCCGCTCTGCCGGTTGCACCGTCTCGCCGGCGGCGAGTTGCTCGTCGCGGTCGGGAGCGTTCGCCGCGACACTCAGCCCGGAAGGCGGACGCGTGGCCTTCCAGCCTGCTGCTGCGACGCGCCGCGCGACGATAGTCGGATCGGCACTGACGCAGAAGCGGAGCGCGTCGGTGACGATCCGGACGGCAGCGGGTGATGGCGCGAGAGGAGGATCGGCGAGCATGGTGATGGGTCCGTTTGCCCCGGCTTCCACCACCTAGCAGCCACACGCGATGCCGCCAAGCATGCGCTGATTGCATCAACTGCAAGCAAGATTGTTGCGCACGTTTGTTGCGTCGACGCGCAACGATCTACATATCCGAGCGGCCGGATGATCCGGTACTGGAGACCCCACATGCGCATCTTCGAGACCGCGGCCAGCACCGTGCTGGTGCTCGCGGCACAGGCGCTGGTGGTCGGCGCCATCATCACGACGCTCTGACCCATCGGCCCTCCGCCTTCGCTTCCGCGAGGGCGGGTTGGCCGGGGCGGCCTCCCCTTTTCTCCCCTTCATCACTAGACCCTGACCCATGACGATCCTGGGTGCAGTGCTGGCAGGCGGGCGCGCGACGCGGTTCGGGCGTGACAAGGCGCTGGCCACGCTCGGCGAGGCGACACTGCTGGAACACGCAATCGCCAGCCTCGCGCTGCACGTTGACGCGCTGGTGGTCGTCGGGCGTGACCACGCGCCCGTCGCGGTTACGCCCGACCTACCGCACGCTGATCTCGGTCCGCTCGGCGGTATCGCGGGGGCGCTCGCCTTTGCGCGGGCGCGCGGGCATTCATCGGTGCTGACCACCGCGTGCGACACGCCGAGCCTGCCGAACGCGCTCGTCGCGGCGCTACTGGCGAAGGAGGCGGCTTGCGCGGCGGAGGCGCCGACGGTGGGGCACTGGCCGGTGCGGTTGCTGGACCCGCTGCTCGCGCGGCTGGCGTCGGGCGAGAGCCGCTCGATTCGGCGCTGGGCCATGAGCGCGGACGTGGCGGCGGTGCTGCCCGGGGTGACGGTACCGAACGTCAATACGATGGACGATCTCACGAACTTGATCGACGCGAAGATAACGTGACCTGGGACCTGATCCGGGGTCACGCTTTCTACGCAATCAGCAAAAAAGGCAGCGTGATCCCGGATCAAGTCCGTGATGACGAGACTAGTCAGATGCCGCCGGCGGTAATTTCGTAGCCCGCATCCTCCAGCACGCGGGTCAGATCGGCGAGGCAGCGGTCGACCAGCGCCTCGTCGGGCGAGCGGACGACGAAGTTCGCGCCGACGCGGCCTTCGCGGAAGAAGGGGTAGCTGCCGATCGCGACGCCTTCGTGCGCCTTTTCCGCGGCGCGCAGTGTATCGGCGACCTCGCTTTCCGCCACCCAGCCGCCGATCGACTTGGACACGACCGGGCGACCGCCCTCCAGCGTGCCGGTCAGCGCGTCGAGCATGCCCGCGGTGATGTGCGGCACGCCCGCCATGATGAAGATGTTACCGATGCGGATGCCCGGCGCACCCGACACGCGGTTCTCGATCAGGTCCGCGCCGGCGGGGACGCGCGCCATGCGCAGCCGCGCCTCAGTGACGCCGCCGCGCGTCTCGTAATAGCGCTCCAGCGTCGCGACCGCCTCCGGGTGGTGCTCGACGCTTACGCCCAACGCAGCGGCGATCGCGTCAATCGTGATGTCGTCGTGCGTCGGGCCGATGCCGCCGGTGGTGAAGAGGTAGTCGTTGCGCGCACGCAGCGTGTTGACCGCCTCGACGATCGCCTCCTCGCGGTCGGCGACGACGCGCACCTCGGCCAGGCGAATGCCCTGAACGTTGAGCCATGCTGCGATCTGCGCGACATTCTTGTCCTGCGTGCGGCCCGACAGGATTTCGTCGCCGATCACCACCAGCGCGGCGGTCCAGATGCGTTCGCTCATACAGCAGGTCCTTATCGGCAAGCGGGCAGCCTCGCAAACGCAGCGCAATGGCGCTATATCCAAGCCCATGACCAACTACGTTACCGTCACCAGCGACGCGCCGCTCGGGCGCGACGGCGCGATCAAGCTGCACGGCCCCGACGCGTTCGCAGGCATGCACAAGGCGGGGCGGCTGGCTGCCGAGACGCTTGACATGATTGCGCCGCATATGGCGCCGGGCGTGACGACGGCCGAGATCGACCGGCTGATCTACGACTTCATTAACGAGCGCGGCGGGGTGCCCGCGACGCTCGGCTATCGCGGCTACACGCATTCGTCGTGTATCTCGATCAACCACGTCGTCTGCCACGGCATCCCGACGGAAAAGCCGCTGAAATCGGGTGACATCGTCAACGTCGACGTGACTCCGATCGTCGACGGCTGGCACGGCGACACGAGCCGCATGTACCTGATCGGCGACGTGCCGCTGAAGGCCCGCCGGCTGGTTGAGGTGACGTACGAATGCCTGATGCTCGGCCTCGAACAGGCGAAGCCTGGCAACCACATGGGCGACATCGCGCACGCGGTGCAGCGCCACGCCGAGGCGCACCGCTACGGCGTGGTGCGCGACTTCTGCGGTCACGGTGTCGGGCGATTGTTCCACGACGCGCCCGAGGTGGTGCACGTCGGGCGGCCGGGCACCGGGCCCGAGTTGCGCCCCGGCATGATCTTTACCGTCGAGCCAATGATCAACATCGGTCGTCCCGACGTGAAGCTGCTCGACGACGGCTGGACCGCAGTCACCCGCGACCGGTCGCTCTCGGCGCAGTTCGAGCATTCGATCGGCATCACCGAGACGGGATGCGAGATCTTCACCACCTCGCCTGCCGGGTTCGACAAGCCGCCTTATCTGTAGTGCTCCTGCGTGTGCCTGTTTATTGAGCAAGGCACATGCGCGTGCTCGTTTTGGCGGCACGAGAACGGCAGAAATCCGCGCTTTTCTGCCCTTGCCCTCAGGCCGGCTGGCTGGCACGTTCGCTGCAAGACGACGCGCCGGGGTGTCTGTCGGAGTTGGGACGTTCACGCGTGAAGAAGATCGAAGCGATCATCAAGCCGTTCAAGCTTGATGAGGTGAAGGAAGCGCTGCACGAGATCGGCGTGAGCGGCATCACCGTGACCGAGGCCAAGGGTTTCGGCCGTCAGAAGGGCCACACCGAATTGTACCGCGGCGCCGAGTACGTCGTCGATTTCCTGCCCAAGGTGAAGCTCGAGGTCGTGGTCGAGGACGGCCTGGCCGAGCGCGTGGTGGAGGCGGTCGCCGCCGCCGCGCAGACCGGGCGCATCGGCGACGGCAAGATCTTCGTCATTCCGGTAGAGACCGCGCTGCGCATCCGCACCGGCGAACGCGACAACGACGCGATCTGACGCATCGGTCATCCGCGGGTCACCGCCGCGGCGACCCACATCCCCTAGGTTTCATCCCTCCAGTTCCATCACGGCCGGCCCCCAAGGCGCGGCGCACGATCAAGGAAGAAGCGACATGGCAAACACGGCCGCAGACGTTCTGAGCAAGATCAAGGACGAGGAGATCGAGTGGATCGACCTGCGCTTCACCGATCCCAAGGGTAAGTGGCAGCACCTGACGATGGTCGCCAGCGTCATGGGCGAGGACGAGTGGACCGACGGGCTGATGTTCGACGGCTCTTCGATCGAGGGCTGGAAGGCGATCAACGAGTCGGACATGATTCTGAAGCCCGACCTGGACGCAGTCTATACCGACCCGTTCTCGGCCACGCCGATGCTGATCGTGTTCTGCGACATCGTCGAACCCTCGACCGGAGAAGGCTACGCGCGCGACCCGCGCACCACCGCCAAGCGCGCCGAAGCCTATGTCGCGCAGACCGGGATTGGCGACACCGTCTATGTCGGCCCGGAGGCCGAGTTCTTCATGTTCGACGACGTCCGCTTCGACACGTCGTACAACCAGTCGTATTTCAAGATCGACGATATCGAACTGCCGACCAACACGGGCCGCGAATATGAGGGCGGCAATTTGGCGCATCGTCCGCGCGCCAAGGGCGGCTATTTCCCCGTCGCGCCGGTCGACTCGGCAGTCGACATCCGCGGCGAGATGGTCTCGACCATGATCGAGATGGGCCTGCCGTGCGACAAGCACCACCACGAGGTGGCGGCGGCGCAGCACGAGCTAGGCCTCACCTTCGGCACGCTGACGCAGACCGCCGACCGGATGCAGATCTACAAGTACGTCGTGCACCAGGTCGCGCACGCGTACGGCAAGTCGGCGACGTTCATGCCGAAGCCGATCAAGGAGGACAACGGATCGGGAATGCACACGCACTTCTCGATCTGGCAGGGCAAGGAGCCGCTGTTCGCGGGTAACGGCTACGCGGGTCTGTCTGACACCTGCCTCTATTTCATCGGTGGCATCATCAAGCACGCGAAGGCGATCAACGCCTTCACCAACCCGACCACCAACAGCTACAAGCGGCTGGTGCCGGGTTACGAGGCGCCGGTGCTGCTCGCTTATTCGGCGCGCAACCGGTCGGCATCGTGCCGCATTCCCTACGGTACGGGGCCGAAGTCGAAGCGCGTCGAGGTGCGCTTCCCCGACGCGATGGCGAACCCGTATCTCGCCTATGCCGCGCTGCTAATGGCGGGTCTGGACGGGATTCAGAACAAGATCCATCCGGGCGAGGCGATGGACAAGAACCTGTACGACCTGCCGCCGGCCGAACTGGCGGAAGTGCCGACGGTGTGCGCGAGCCTGCGCGAGGCGCTCGAGTCGCTCCAGGCCGACCACGACTTCCTGCTGAAGGGCGACGTGTTCACCAAGGACCAGATCGAGGCGTACGTCGAGCTCAAGTGGTCGGAAGTCGCGCGCTGGGAAATGACGCCGAGCCCGGTCGAGTTCGATATGTATTACAGCGCGTAAGGCTGGCGTGCCGCCAGCCGGTGCGAGCGGGCAACCGTTCGCATACGCGGTGCCGGCCGGCTCGCATCGGCGAGGACCGACGACGCGGCTTTGCCGCGGCGATGCCACGACAAGGAAAAGGCGCTCGGAGCGATCCGAGCGCCTTTTCTCTTACGTAGGCTAAGAAAGCCGCCCCCCGGCTCGCCGCCGGGGTGACGGGAGTGGATCGACGGCGCCTAGAAACTGACCGCCGCGCGCGCCGCGATCCGGTCACCCGCGTTGTTCCGCGCGGCGAACGGCGACAGCGCGCGCGTGTTGTCGATGTCGGTGCCGGTATATTCCACCGTCAGCACCAGCGGCCCGGTCGCGTGCTGCACGCCGAACGACCAGTCATAATAGGTGTCGTCGGGCCGCAGTCGCGCCGCGCGGACGGGATCGTTGACGCGACCGCTCGATCGCCCGGCGCTCGCGGTGAAGCTGAACGGCGTCAGCGGCACCCCGACGCGCCCGCGTAGCCCCAAGTACAGATTGCTGCCGCCGATCGCATCCTGCGACGGCGCGTAGCGCGCCTCGATCCCCGCCTCTGCCGGGCCGAGCGTGTAGCTCGCCCCTGCCCCGCCTTCGTAATAATCGAGCGGACCGTTGCCGTTCGTGAAGACGTGCCCGGTCGCGAACGCATCGAGCCGGAAACCATTGACCGACTGGCTGTAGCCGAGCGTCGGCTCGAACACCGCGTCCGCGCCGCCGTGACGCGGATCACCGCGCGTAGTGAGCGCGCGGACGCCGACGTCGAACCCGCTCGACAGGTCGAGTCGCGCAGACGCGGCAAGCGCGCCCTCGCCATCGCTCCAGCTGATCCCGCGCCGCCGCTCGTCGGTGGTCGTCTCGACCCCGGCATGCGGGATGACCTGCGCCTGCGCGGGAACGACGGTTGCGGCGAGCAGCGCCCAGGCGGCGACGGCGGGTTTACGCATGGACTATCCTTGTATCCGTTCGAGATCGGCAATCAGGTCGCGGCGGTCGCGGGCGGCGACGTCGACCAGGTGCGCGCGCATCCGCTCGCCCGCGGCGGCGACCTCGGCGTGGATAGCCGCGCGCTGACCCGCGCACCAGCCCGGCCGCGTGCCGCTGAGCAGTGCGGGTGCCTCGATCCGTCGCGCCGCAATGTGCCCGGCGGCGTGGCGCGCGTAGCGGTCCACCGCGACACGCGCGTGCCAGCGGCAGCGCAGCGTTGCGGGGCGCCCCGGTGCAGAGACGGCGCCTACCTGTCGCATCTCGGTGTGCATCGTGCCCTGATAGGTCGCCTCAACCGCCGTACCGGCGTGCTCGAAGCGTTCGTGATGCAGGTGCGCGGCCGCCGGGGAGGCAGCGAGCAGCGCGGCGGCGATGATAGGTGACATGGTCCTCTCCGTGCTAGGGCGAGCCTCTCGGGCCCGCGATGCAACCGAGATGATCGTGGCCGCTAGGCACTTCAACGCGCCCGCGCGGCACGGACATCATTCGTAAGATGCTGGCCGCAATCGTTACGGGCACGACGCGCAAGGCATTGATCTACATCAACAACTCACTCGCATGAGGGAACGCTGCCGCGGCCCGCGCGCTTGTCGGGCGCGTTGATAACGGAGGCTGGTATGACCGATAGCCGCGACGACGGTCCGGTGGTGACCGCGAAGAAGAACCCTGATGAACTGACCGCCGCGACCATTCCACAGTCGCAGGGCAGCAGCGCGCTTGCGCGCGCGGTGACGATCAACAAGCCGGTGGCGGAGGTTTACGCCTACTTCCGCGACTTCTCCAACCTGCCCTCGTTCATGGAGAATGTGGTCAGCATCGACACGCCCGACGCGACGCGCTCGCATTGGGTCGTGAAGGCGCCGGGCGGCACCACGGTCGAGTGGGACGCGCGCGTGACCGAGGATCAGCCGAATGCGCTGATCGCCTGGACCAGCGAGGAAGGCGCTGACGTGCCCAACTCGGGCCGCGTCGAATTCCGCGACGCAGGGCAGCGCGGCACGGTGGTGACCGCGACGATCCTGTACGATCCACCCGCGGGCGTGGTCGGCAAGCTGATCGCCAAGATGTTCCAGCGCGAACCCGCGATCCAGGCGCGCCGCGATCTACGGCGGTTCAAGCAATTGATGGAAGCGGGCGAGATCGCGACCCCCGCGATGAACCAGAAGCAATTCGAGGAGATGGGGCTGTGAGAGCGCTGACCTGGCATGGCAAGCATGACGTGCGCGTCGACACGGTGGACGACCCCGGCATCGTCAACCCGCGCGACTGCATCATCAAGGTGACCTCGACCGCGATCTGCGGCTCGGACCTCCACCTCTACGACGGGTACATCCCGACGATGAAGGCGGGCGACATCCTGGGCCACGAGTTCATGGGTGAGGTGGTCGAGGTCGGCGCGAAGTCGACGTTGAAGAAGGGGCAGCGCGTCGTGGTGCCGTTCACCATCGCATGCGGCAGCTGTTACCATTGCGGCAAGCACCAATACTCGGCCTGCGACAACGGACTGCCGGCCGACAATCAGGACATCGCGCAGGAGCTGTACGGCCACCCGATGGCCGGGCTGTTCGGCTACAGCCACATGACCGGCGGTTATGCGGGCGGTCAGGCGGAATATGTCCGCGTGCCGTTCAGCGATGTCGGCCCGATCGTCATCCCCGATGGCATCGAGGACGACAAGGTGCTGTTCCTGTCGGACATCTTGCCGACCGGCTGGATGGCGGCGGAGAATGCCGACATCGAGCCTGGCGACACGGTGGCGGTATGGGGCTGCGGCCCGGTCGGGCTGTTCGCGGTGCAGTCGGCCTTCCTGATGGGAGCCGAACGCGTGATCGCGATCGACCACTTTCCGCGCCGGTTGGAGTTGGCCAAGAAGTTCGGCGCGGAAACGCTCAACTTCGAGCAGACCGACATCTACGACGCGCTCATGCTGATGACCGGCGGGATCGGGCCGGACGCGGTGATCGACTCGGTCGGCCTCGAATCACACGGGCTGTACGTCGACAACGTGGTGGATCAGGTGAAGGCATCGACCTTCCTCGGCACCGACCGCCCGCACGCCAATCGTCAGGCGATCATCGCGTGCCGCAAGGGCGGGCGCGTGTCGATGCCCGCGGTCTACGGCGGCTTCGTCGACAAATGGCCGCTGGGTGCGTTCATGGAGAAGGGGCTGACGCTCAAGACCGGGCAGACCCACGTCCAGCACTATCTGCCCGGGCTGCTCCAGGCGATCATCGACGGGAAGATCGACACCACCTTCCTGATCTCGCACCGGATGGACCTGGAGGACGCGCCGACCGGTTATCAGAAGTTCCACGACGAGCAGAACGACTACACCAAGATCGTGCTCAAGCCCGGCCTAAACGGCTAACAGGAGAGACGTAATGGCCGACAAATTCGCCATCATCACCGGTGCCTCGACCGGCATCGGGTTCGAGCTCGCGACGCTCGCTGCGCAGGACGGCTACGACATTCTCGTCGTCGCCGACGAAGCGCTGATCAACGACGCCGCGCGCGATTTTGAGCAGTTCGGCACGAGCGTGCAGGCGGTCGAGGCCGATCTGTCGACGATCGAGGGCGTCGATAAGCTGCTCGCCGCCGCGAACGGGCGCCGTATCGACGTGCTGTGCGCCAATGCCGGACGCGGGCTGGGCCACGGCTTCCTCGACCAGAAGGTCGAAGACTGGCGTCACGTGGTCGATACCAACATCACCGGCACCGCCTATCTGCTCCAGCGCGTGCTGCCCGACATGGTGGCGCGCAATGACGGCAAGGTGCTGGTGGTCGGATCGATCGCGGGTTACATTCCCGGCGCGTTCCAGGCGGTGTATAACGGGACCAAGGCGTTCATCGACAGCTTCACCGAGGCGCTGCGCAACGAGTTGAAGGACGCCGACGGTGTCACGATCAGCACGCTGATGCCCGGCCCGGTCGACACCGAGTTCTTCGCGCGCGGCGACCTACTCGACACGCAGGTCGGCAGCGATCCGAACAAGCGCTCGGCGGAGGATGTCGCCAAGGACGGCTGGAAGGCGCTGATGAGCGGCAAGCCGTCGGTCTTCTCTGGTTGGACGACGAAGATCCAGGGCGTGCTCGCCAATGTGGTGCCCGGATCGGTGCTTGCCGAACAACATCGCAAGATGGCGGAACCGGGATCGGCGAAGGACTGATTGAACGGCCTAGCACTATGACGAGCCCGTACCGCCGAGCGCGGTGCGGGCTTTTCGCATTGTTTGAGGTTGCGCGGGCTAAACTTTGCGATGCTGCCGCGATCTATCGATCAAGTGAAAGGCGACCGGCGCTGATCGCTGTTCAGATCGGTGCGGAACTGTTCTAGCTTGGCGAACATGATCGCCACCCTGCTCTCGCTCGCCGTTGCTGCCGCTGCCGCCACGCTTTCTCCCGTCGAGACGAAGATGCGCGACGTGGTCACCGCCGACGCGGGGCGGAGTGAGGCGCTGCTCGAACGATTGGTCGAGCAGAATTCGGGCTCGCTCAACCTCGATGGCGTGACGAAGGTGGGCGAGATAATGCGCCGTGAACTCGCGCCGCTCGGTTTCGACGTACGCTTCGTTGACATGCGCGCGACCGGGCGGGCGGGCCATATCGTCGCGACGCATAAGGGCAACGGCCGCGGAAAGCGCGTGCTGCTGATCGGTCACCTCGACACGGTGTTCGAGCCCGACAGCCCGTTCACCGGATTCCGGCGCGAAGGCACGCGCGCCTACGGCCCCGGCGTGGGGGACGACAAGGGCGGGCTGGTCGTGATCGTTGCCGCGTTGCACGCGATGCAGGCGGCGGGCACGCTCAAGAACGCCGACATACAGGTTGTGCTAACCGGCGACGAGGAGCGCGCCGGCGCACCGCTCGCCCTCGCGCGCGCCGACCTGATCGCGGCGGGCAAATGGGCCGACGTGGCGCTCGAATACGAGAATGTCGCCACCGAGGGCGGGCGCGATTGGGGCACCACCGCGCGGCGCAGCTCGATCAATTGGGCGATCACGGCGACCGGCATCACGGGCCATTCGAGCGCGGTGTTCGGGCCCGCGCTGGGCTACGGTGCGGCCTACGAACTCGCGCGCATCCTCGACGCGTTCCGGCGCGAGTTGCCCGAGCCAAACGTCACCTACAATGTCGGGGTCATGGCGGCGGGAACGCCAGCGGCGCTGGACGACAGCGGCGTGCGCGCGAGCGCGAGCGGCAAGACCAACATCGTGGCCGCGCAGGCGGTGGCGCGCGGCGACCTGCGCACGCTGTCACCCGAGCAGGACGCGCGCGTGCAGGCCCGGATGGCGGCGATCGTCGCGCAGCATCTGCCGCGCACCGATGCCACGATCACCTTCTCCGACGGTTATCCTCCGATGGCGCCGACCGCGGGCAACCGCGCGCTGCTGGCGCAACTGAACGCGGTCAATCGCGACCTGTCGCTGCCCGAGATGCCCGAATATGATCCGGCGAAGCGCGGCGCGGCGGACTCGAGCTTCGTCGCCGCCGATGCCGATACGCTGGGCGGGATGGGCGCGTCGGGCGGCGGCGCGCATGCCGAGGGCGAGTGGATCGATCTCGCCAGCCTGCCACGCCAGGCGACACGCAGCGCCATCCTGATCAGCCGGCTTGCCGCGCAGAAGCGTTAGTCGCGCCGCGCCCGCTCGGCCCTGACCGCGCCGAAATGCCCGGCGAGATACCAGCCGAGCAGCAGCCAGCCGATTGCGGCGCAGGCGAGCGCCGCCTGGGACGCGAGCATCGGCCAGCCGGTCCGCGCGAGCACGATGCCGACCACGAAATTACCGCTGCCCCACAGCATGTTGGTGCGCGGGCTCGACAATCCACGCGCCGGCGGCTTTGCAAACGGCGTCGGGAACGCCTCGCCGCGCAGGCCCGCGCTCAGGTGCGGCACGCAATTGACCAGAAACGCACCCGCCAGGATCATCAACAGATAGCCCATCCACCCACTCCTCGCTTCTTCGGCATCGAAGCGTTTCGGACCCGCGCCGCGTTCCTCGGCGCTTGCGGCTCCCCTCCGCTTCGTGGATGCTGATGCATGATGGACGCCACCCCCACGACCGCCGCCGCGCCGCCCGTCTCGCGCGGGAACACCACCCGCAACGAGCTAAAGCGCGCCGCCAGGCGGTTGTTCGCCGAGCGCGGGATCGCCGCGGTCGGGATGCGCGAAGTGGTGGAGGCGGCGGGACAGCGCAACGCTGCCGCGGTGCATTATTACTTCGGCAGCAAGGATGAGCTGCTGCGCGAATTGCTGATCGACGGCGCCGAGTTGATCGACGCCGGTCGCCGTGCACTGTTCGACCAACTGGAAATGCGCGGCACCCCGACCCTCGCCGAGGTAGTGCGCGCGATGGTGCTGCCCAACATCGAGCTGCGCGGGCCGACCGGTGAGCACGAGACGTACTTCCGCTTCATCGTCAACGTACAGAACGAGCGCCGCGCGCTGTTCCGTGACACGGTGCCCGAGCATTCGGAAGGGTTCCGCCGCTTCGTCGCGCACGTCCATCGCCTGCTCGCGCCGCTGTCGGCGGCGACGATCAACCAGCGCATCCTGTTCGCCAGCCTCGCGCTACAGACGCTGATCGCCGCGCGCGAAGCGTCGCTCGACCGGCTCGGCAGCGGCGACCATCATTTCTGGAGCCGCCCCGACGCGCTCGCCGGACTGCTCGACGCGGTCGAGGCGATCCTGGTCGGCGCGGGCGGACATCTGAGCAAGGCTGGCTGACGCGGTGCCGCTTTACGCCCCCACGGTTTCGACCATCGCCGAGACGATCCAGGTATCGCTCAGCCCCGTCTTCATGCTGGCGGGCATCGGCGCGCTGCTCAACGTGCTGGCGGGGCGACTGTCGCGCGTCGTCGACCGTGCCCGCGCGCTCGAGGTGCTCCACCCACGCTCAAGCGGCACCGAACACGATCGCCACGTCGCCGAGCTGCGGCTGCTCAACAAGCGGATCGGCATCATCAACGCCGCGCTGCTGATGGGGGTGTCGAGTGCGGTGATGACCTGCGTGGTGGTCGCGCTGCTGTTCATCGCCGCGCTGCTCAAATTTCACATCGGGCAATATGTCGCCGCCGGGTTCATCCTCGCCATGCTGCTGCTGATCGCCAGCCTCGTCGCGTTCATGATCGAAGTGCGCGTGTCGCTGCGCGCGATCCGCATCCGCGACGAATTGCTGCGCTGACGGGCCTGCGCGTCGATCCCGCGCGTTGATCCGGATCAATGGTCGAGGTGAAGCGCGTGGCAACATGGCTGAAGATCGTGGGCGGCACGCTGGTGCTGCTCGTCGTCGCCGCAGGCCTGGCGATCACAATCGTGCCGCGCTTCCTCGATCGCATCTACTACGAAGGGCCGGAGAGCGGCCATTTCGACGGCGCGCGCTTCTTCAACCCCGATGGTGAGGATACCGCACGCGCGCCGGGCGGCGGCAGTCGCGGCGGCTTCCTGTGGCGGCAACTGACCGGCAGCGACGACCGCCCCGCCTGGCCCGACCGCGTGCCCGTCTCCGCGACCAGACCCGCGTCGCGCGTCGATGGTGAGCGGATGGTCGCGACCTGGATCGGCCACGCCACCGTGCTGGTGCAGACGCACGGCCTAAATATCCTGACCGACCCCGTCTATACCGAGCATGCCGGCCCGTTCGGCTTCGGCCCCGGTCGCGTCGCCGCACCCGGCATCACGTTCGACGATCTGCCGCACATCGACCTCGTGCTGATCAGCCACAACCATTACGACCATCTCGACAACGCGACGCTCAAGCGACTGTGGCAGCGCGACAAACCCGCGATCGTCACCAGCCTGGGCAATGACAGCGTGATCGCGCAGACGGGTGCGAAGGCAACCGCGCTCGACTGGGGTGGGCGCGTGGCAGTGCGTCCGGGCGTTGAGGTCGCGGTGACGCGCAACCACCATTGGGGCAGCCGCTGGTTCACCGATCGCAATCGCGCACTCTGGTCCAGCTTCGTGGTGCGATTTCCTAGCGGTGGAAACCTGTTCTTCGCCGGCGACACAGGCTTCGGCGACGGGCGCTGGCCGGCAGAAGCTGCCGCGCTCGGTCCGATTCGGCTCGCACTGATCCCGATCGGCGCGTTCCGCTTCGCGCCCGGACAGATGTCGTCGGGAAGCCATATCGGACCGGCCGAGGCAGCGCTGGTGTATCAGCAGCTGGGCGCGGCGCGCGGGTTGCCGATCCACTGGGGCACGTTTCGGCTGTCATACGAAGGCTATGACACGCCGCCACGGATGCTCGCCGCAGCGATGCGTTGCAGTGGCGGCGGCAACTTCGCGGGCGTGGCGATCGGGCAAGCGCAGGAGATCGCCCCAGTCGGAGCGGCGACGCCGGGACGGCCGATGACCCGCGGCGCGATGCTACGCTGTCTCAACACGCCCGCGGTGCGTGCGCTGCGCTGACGGGAACGTTCGGCGGGCGCAGGCGCTGGTGACAACATGGACGACGACCGCAAGATCAGCACTGGCCCGAACGGCCGCCCGCTCGGCGACAGCATCTCGAGCCTTGGACCGGGCATTCCCGACGACGCGCTTGCGCCCGGTGAGGAACTACCCACCCCGCCGAGCGACGAGGAGGTCGAAGCCGGCAAGCGCGCGCTGGGCGCCGACGATTGATTTTCGCGTACTTATGTCACCCCGGATCAAGTCCGGGGCGACGAACTGGGCGAATTGCTCGCTTTACCGCGCCCCTCACCGAACAACGGGCGGTGGATGGTTGATTACCGGCTCGGATCGATCAGATATTTCTCACCCGTCGCCTTCCGGTCATAGGCACGGATGACCTCGGGATCGAGCGCCTCCGCCAGCCCGATCGTGCGGGTGTAGTTGCTGGCGAAGGTCGTAGTCAGCTCGTCGACGACGCGCTGGCGCATGCGGCCGACCACCTCGGCACCGGCGCGCTTCATGAATGGGGTGAGTAGCCATCCCGACACGCTCCACTGGAACCCGAAGGCGAGTCGGTTGAGCACCGTCGGCGACAGGTCGAGCGCGCCATAGATGTAGAGTTGCTTGAAGCTGTCCGAGCCGTAGCGGCTGAACTCCTTCATGTTGCGCGCCGCGGCCTGTTCCATCGCCTGCACGATGTCGCTGCCGAGCGAGCCGCCGCCGATCGCGTCGAACGCGACCGTCGCCTGCGTCTCCGCAATCGCGTCGACCAGCTTGCGGCGGAAATCCTCGTCGCGACTGTTGAGCACGTGGGTCGCGCCGATGTCGCGCAGGATCGCGGCCTGCTCCTCCGAGCGGACGATGTTGACCAGTGGCACACCGTCGGCGAGGCAGATCTTCTGCAACATCTGCCCGAGGTTCGATGCGGCAGCGGTGTGGACGATCGCCTTGTGCCCCTCCATCCGCGCGGTCTCGACGAAGCCCAAGGCGGTCAGCGGGTTGACGAACATCGATGCGCCATCGGCCGCGCTCGCGCCCTCCGGCAACGGCACGACGTCGCGTGCCTTGAGCTTGCGGAACTGCGCGTACATCGCGCCGCCCATCATGCCAACGCGTTTGCCTTGCAATCCTTCCGCACCCGCACCGGCCGCAACAACGGTGCCCGCACCTTCGTTGCCGACGGGAAGCGACTGGCCGAGCCGCGCGCGCACTCCGCCCTGCCGCTCGCGCGGAACCTGAAAGGTGACGATGGGGCGGTCGGCGTCGCCCGAGGTTTCGAGCGTCGACACGTCGGCTGGGCCGAGCAGCAGGCCGAGATCGGACGGATTGATCGGCGCGGCCTCGACGCGAACGACGATCTCGCCCTCACCCGGCGCCGTCAGCGTCGTTTCCTCCAGGTTGAGCACCAAGGTGCCGTCTTCGCGCGCGGCGGAGCGCAGTTCGAGGCCCGTGAACGTGTCCGACATCCGTGTTCTCCTTGAAGGTTTATCGTTGAGCCTGGGTATGCAGCGTCACTTGCGCTCCCACGCCTTTTCGCCGCCGATCCAGGTTTCCAACACCTTGGTCTGGCGCAAGTCGGCGGGTGCGGCGGTCGCGGGATCGCGGTCGACGATCAGGAAGTCGGCCTTTTGTCCGGGTGCAAGATTGCCGAACTTGCTTTCCGCAAACCCGGCATAAGCCGCGCCGCCAGTGAAGGCCCACCATGCCTGCTCGCGCGTGACGGCCTCTTCGGGGCGCCAGCCACCGGTGGGTTCGCCGTTCGCGTCGGTGCGGGTGAAGGCGGCGGCCCAGCCCGCCCAGGGATCGGGCCGCTCGACCGGGAAGTCGGAGCCGAACGCGAGCCCTGCGCCATTCGCCAACATCGAGTGCCACGCATAGGCGCCCGCCAGCCGCGCCTCGCCCAACCGCGCCTGCGCCATCACGCGGTCGCCGGTCGCGTGGGTCGGCTGCATCGAGGCGATGATGCCGTTCTTGCCAAAGCGCGGCAGGTCGGCGGGATCGACCACCTGCGCGTGCTCGATCCGCCAGCGGCGATCACCCTTGTAGGTCTGCGACAGCTCGCCGATCGCGTCCAAAGCCTGCTGGTTGGCGCGGTCGCCGATCGCGTGGACCGCGACCTGGTAATTGTCCATCGCCGCGCGGCTCATCGTGTTCTGCAATTGATCGTCGGTCAGAAAGCCGAGCCCGCGGTTGCCGGGCGCATCGGAATAGGGCGCCTTCAGCCACGCGCCGCGCGAGCCGAGCGCGCCGTCGGCGTAGATCTTGACCCCGTTTAAGCGCAGCCGGTCGTCGTACAGCCACGGGGTCGGGCCGGTGCCGCCGATCATCACGGTGGTGTCGATGCCGTGACCGTAGGACATGATCCGCACGCGCAGCGCGCCGATGTCACCCATCCGGCGATAGGTCATCCAATCCTCGATCGTGCTCCCCATGTCGGCGACCGCGGTGACGCCGTAGCCGAGCAGGATCTGCTGCGCCTTGAGGAACGCGGCGGTGCGGTCCTTCGGCGTCACCGGTGGAACGGCGCGGTCGAAGAGCTGCGTCGCGGCATCGACGAACACGCCCGCGGGCGCACCGTTCGCGCCCTTCTCGATCCGCCCGCCCGTGGGCGACACGGTGGCGGCGGTGATCTTCGCCGCGCGAATGGCGGCGCTGTTCGCCCAGGCGGCGTGGCCGTCGGCGCGGCTGAGGTACACCGGGCGGTCGGCGACCACCGCGTCGAGGTCGGCCGCGGTCGGGAAGCGGCCGAGCCCCCATTTCTCCTGGTTCCAGCCGGTGCCGATGATCCAGGCGCGCTCGGGGTTGCCCTTTGCATAAGCGGCGATCTTCGCCTTTGCCATGTCAAGCGAGGTCGTGTCCGACAGGTCGAGCGTCAGCGCCTGCAACCCCAGTTCGATCACGTGGCCGTGCGCGTCGATCATGCCGGGAACCAGCACGCGCCCCTTCATGTCGGCGCGCCAGTCGTACACTGGGCCGGGGTTCTTCTTGGTCCGCTTGGGCGGTTGCTCGTCGGGGGCGATCAGGCGGACGACACGGCCCGCCTTGTCGACCACCATCGCCTTGAAGCGGACGACACGGCCGGACTTGTCGAGCGTCACGCCCGCGACATTGTCGATCAGCGCGTCGGCGAAAGCGGGCGTGGCGGCAACAAGCGCCGCGACGCAGGTGAGGAGCGAGAGACGGCGGGAACGACTGGTGGCGTACATGGATCACGCTCTATGATGGTCACGCAATTTTGGCGAGAGCGGGCGATGCGGGTTCTCTTTGCAGCGGTGATCATAGCGCTCGGAGCGGCGAGCGCAGCGGCGGAAACGATCGAGACTGCCGATTATAGCTTTACCTATGCCTACCCGACCGAGGTCGCCGCGATCCCCAGATTGCGCGCCATGCTGGATGCAGAAGCCAAGGCGCTGCACGCGCGGACGGCCCTCGGCGCCGCCGCCGCGCGGCGCGATTCGGTGGGCGCGGCTTACCCCTTCCACCGTAATGATTAGGATAAGACGTGGAAGGTCGTGACCAGCACCCCGCGCTTTCTGAGCCTGTCATATAAAGCCTACAGCTTCACCGGCGGCTTGCACGGTAATCTCTCAACCGGCGCGCTGTTGTGGGACAAGGCGCACGGGGCAAGGCTCGATCCGGCCGCGGTCTTCACCTCACCGGCCGCACTCGAGCACGCCATCGCGCCCATTTACTGCGCGCGGTTGAAGGCCGAGCGTGCGCGCCGCCTCGCACCGTACAAGGACACGGGCGACCTGTTCAGCCAATGCCCGCCGCTCAGCGACCTGACCCTGCTGCTCGGCTCCAGCGACCGACGTCACATAAACCGCATCGGCCTGATCGCCGATCCTTACGTCGCCGGGTCCTACGCCGAGGGACAATATGAGGTGACACTGCCGGTTACGCCGGCGATCCTGGCGATGGTGAAGCCGGCTTACCAGGCAGCGTTCGCGGCGCGGTAAGTTTCGCGCGCCTGTCCTCGCTCACCGCGTGCGGGCGCAATCATCGCGGGTGACGGTATAGGCGAGCTGACGCCCCGGTTGCACATCGCCGCGCGCGACACGCACGCCGCTGCGGCAGGTGATGCGGATCACCCCGTCGAGCGTCGGGCGCGTCGCCCAATAACCGTTCGAGAACAAGCGTAGCGGGCGCCGCGCGGTACCATCCTCGATAGCGGCGGCAACGACGAGGCCGTTCGGATCGTGAACCACGACGAAGCCGTGCCACCACAGGTCAAACGCGGCGTAAGCGAGACCAGCGACGATCACCAGCAAAGCGATGCGGGGCGAGAAGAAGTAACGCTGCACGCCCGATCAATGCCGGTGGGGTGTCGCGCGTTCCTCCACGGCTTGGCGCCCGCCTATTGCCATGTTTCACCGGATATCGCGGGTGTTCCTCTTGCCCGCGCATTCCGCTACGGCGCTGCGATGGCCACCCAGCTCGCATCCTCCACCCAGTCTTCGGGCACCCCGCTTCCCGTCACCTGCGCCGACGTCGCGGCGGCGCACCGGCGGATCGAGGATCAGGTGGTGCGCACGCCGACGCTGATCAGCCGCACCTTGAGCCAATTGACCGGCGCGACCGTGTACCTGAAGTTCGAGAACCTCCAGTTCACCGCCGCCTACAAGGAACGGGGCGCGCTCAACACGCTGCTGCAACTCTCCGACGAGGCGCGCGCCAAGGGCGTGATCGCGGCGTCGGCGGGCAATCACGCGCAGGGGCTTGCCTATCACGCCAACCGGCTGGGCGTGCCCGCGACGATCGTGATGCCGCGCAACACGCCGATCGTAAAGGTGACGCAGACCAAGGGCCACGGCGCGACCGTGATCCTGGAGGGCGAGACGTTCGATGCCGCCTACGCCCACGCGCGCGTGCTGGAGGCGGAACACGGCTATACCTTCGTTCACCCGTTCGACGATCCGCGGATCATCGCGGGCACCGGCACGGTCGCGGTCGAGATGCTGGCCGACGTGCCCGAGATCGACACGTTGGTGGTGCCGATCGGCGGGGGCGGGCTGATCTCGGGCATGGCGACGGTCGCGCGCGGCGCGGATCGCGCGATCGAGGTCGTGGGGGTCGAGGCGGAACTCTACCCCTCGATGTACAACCGCGTGAACGGCACGCAGATGCCGTGCGCGGGCGACACGCTGGCGGAAGGAATCGCGGTCAAGGAGCCCGGTGGCATCACCTCGATGATGGTGCGCGAGCTGGTCGACGACATCGTGCTCGTGTCCGAACGCAGCCTTGAGGAAGCGGTCAGCCTGCTGCTCCAGATCGAGAAAACCGTGGTCGAGGGCGCGGGCGCGGCGGGGCTCGCGGCGCTGCTCCAGCATCCCGATCGCTTCAAGGACCGTATTGTTGGGGTCGTGCTGTGCGGCGGCAACATCGACACGCGACTGCTCGCCAACGTGCTGCTGCGCGACCTTGCGCGCTCGGGCCGGCTCGCGCGGCTGCGCATCACGCTGCAGGACCGGCCGGGCGCCACGGCGTCGGCGTCGGTGCGGTTCGCGGACATGGCGGCCGGCATGGCCGCCGTCCGGGCCGTCGCGCAGCGCCGCTTCCCAACCGGCATACGCCGCTCGGCACTCGTCCTGCACGACGCTGTTGTGCCCTGGCCCGCGCAGTTCACCCGGCTGCGTTCGCAGCACCACCGGGCCTTCCTGAGCTTCCCGCCACGGCCCCAGCGGGTGCGGGGCGACGGCGTGACCCACC